>UOFL01000248.1_pt1 | contig 21684 bp, 13 predicted proteins | sample 1990081 | NCBI WGS metagenome assembly UOFL01 (sample SAMEA4728526, study PRJEB27164) | hydrothermal vent metagenome | biome: marine basaltic hydrothermal vent biome; feature: marine hydrothermal vent; material: mineral | place: Pacific Ocean | collected 2011-06-14/2011-07-23 | depth 1741 m | reverse complement strand
TAATGGTTTTTGTGGCGTAAAACCCCATTTGGATAAATAATCGCCCACTGTTCGTATCGCAATTCTAACGCCTGTTTTCTCTTCAATGATTTCCATTACAGCCTTCCGGGTCCAAAGGGCATACACCTTTACTGATGCAGCTTATGGTGGTTTGGTATCTTCGCCTAATCGACTATACCGAGGGACCTACCCTCATCATTTGTGCAGCATGGTTAATCTACTTCCTGTAGACTAACCTTCTTGGCACGCCGACAACTAGCCTAACACAGGGGGATAAGGACACCCGTCAACTTGTTAGTAATCTAACCATGAAATAAGGATACCTCAGAATGAGAATGATTATTACTATTTCAGTTATATTATCAATCAACTTTAGTACGTCGATGGCCCTAGCCGGCAACAAGAATCTAGTAACTAAACTTATGGCGTGCAAGATTTTAATAGAAGAAATTGATCACATGGCATGCGCAAACTCGGTTCTTAAGGGCGGAGTCTAGCATGCCATGTGATCAAGAAATACGCAGATAGTGCAGGACTAATCAGAAGCGTACAACAGGCTGCCAAATACGCTTACGATATCAGGTTAATGGTCTTTAAGACTAGACCCAACTTCGATCCATTTCAGATAAACTGAGAATTAGTCTTTCTGGCCGACTTCCAGACATTTTAACGTTGATATTAGATTAATGATCTTTAAGACTAGACCCAACTTCGATCCATTTCAGATGAGCTGACGATTAACATTGACTCCAAAACCCAATAGAGGAGAGTTCTAACTGATCCAGAGAGAAAATACAACTTGGGTTACACCAATACGTTTGTTAATCTATACAACCTAAAAGAAAGTACAAGTCAATATAGGGTCAAAAAATGAAAATCAATAATAAACGCGACGATTTTTCGCACTCTAAGCAAGTAAAATTAAATGTTGGCTGCTGCTGCTGTTGCTGCTGTTGCCTTTTTTGGCCTGGTGGTGTAATCGGGGGAATTTTAGGAAGTATTCAAACTAAAAAGGAAATCTCTACATTTAAAGAAGACCCTGATAAAACGGAAGCATTATTAATCGCACGTAAATGGTTTTGGTTTACTTTTCTGGGCTTAGCATTGTTAACAGGACTATTAGCCCTAGTACTCTCCGAATACTCAATTTATAGAGCCCTTCGGCAAAATTTACAAACACTGCTTATAGTGTCTGTAGTGGGCGCCCCTGCTCTACAAATTCTGGCATCAGCACTTGTATCATCATCGGTTCTTAGGTTCAAAGTACAAGATAAATCTGTACGAGAAGTATTGATTAAACGTAACTCCAATATTGCGATAGGCACTATATTAGGGTATGGAATAGGTTGGACGATAATATTTATAATTGCGAACATGATTTAAAATCTAATCGCATTAATAATTTTGGGAGACAACTGAACATTATTGACTTATCGTTAGGCTAAAGTTGCTCCCTGAATAGTTCAGCTTATAACGTCTTTATTTAACAATGTAGAGAAATTTCAAAAATATAAAATAATCCAGACCAAAAACAAGAATTGATTATTGCTCGAAAATGGTTTTGGAGTGCTTTTATCTTCTCACCATTTCCATACAATGCATTAAACAAGATTACATATCCTATTATGTCAATTAAAGTAAACATACATTTTAATAGCTGTTAAATTATCTATGACTCAATCACAATTATTTTATACATTAAGGCCCTCGCTTATTTTTGTTGCGGATACAAGTGAACATCATTGTCATTTACGTGGAGGTGATAATGAGATTATTCCTTTACATGACATCAATAACCAGAATCTACTCAGTCATGTATTTGATTACCTTAATCAACAAGCTATCGTCAGTTTTTCGGAATTAAAAATATCATTCCAAAACTCGCCAGTTTGTGATAAGCAACAAGCATTGACACTTGCAACAGATTTACAAACACTAATCAATTCACTCATCGATGCCAGCCTGTTATTTACTATTAGCAATAACAAACCACTCAGCGCATTAAAAATATTTTTAATCCGAGAAGGACTTTATACGGAGAGTTTATTTCATACCTTACAGCAACAGAAAATACTAATCGTAGCAGATAGTAGTCATTTACAAACTGAGCTATTAGAAATTTTTAGCCATTATCAACTTGATACTTGCATTATCACTCTTGAGAAACACACACACACATCCTTCACCGGGGATATGCTGATTGGCTTTGGAAACTTCACTGATATTAATTTTTTTGATAGCATTCATAAAACATCACTCCAATCAAAAATTCCATGGTTTATGTTGCGCCAAGCAGGACTTGATTTAGCGCAAATAGGGCCCATTTTCATTCCTCAAGAATCAGCGTGCTATCACTGTCTTACCCTACGCATGAATAGCCAACGCAATAATCCTGAACACCATCAAAAATTTATAGACACTAACAAGCCAACACCGCTTCAGCCTGCCGAGGTTTGGTCAAAGTCTGATAAGAGATTTTTATTAGTAAAAACTGTTGAGGAAGTTATTCGTTACTTTATGTCGACTATAGAATCTTATCCAGTCAAAACACTGGTGGGTAAATCACAGTATATCGATTTAAAAAAGTACCATTCGGAAACTGAAAGGGTATTAAAACTACCCTCTTGCCCTGATTGTTCAAATTTAGTCAAACCACTGGTAGCGAGATAATTAGTGAAATTGTCAGATACCATTCAAAAATTGCAAAGGTCGATTATTGGCCGTCACAATGGAATCATCGAAAAAATAGAGATTATTAAACCTTATGCAGGATCTTGGCCTTTCTACTACGGCTATGCTTCGCTTTGTGATGTAGGGATGCTCAATCAAGTCTCCGCTTTTCGCCCACCGGCAGCTGGCATTGGCCTTAGTCAGGATGAGGCCATGATTAGTATATTGGGCGAGGCGGTTGAAAGATATTGCGCTGCTTTTCAGCAAAAAGACAGCATGATATCGGGTAGTGTTAATTCTCTCAGCAAGAATTATCGTTTATTAAGCAGTAAAGATTTATCCTGTTACTCAACAGAACAGCATCAACAGCAAGGGTTTCCTTATCAGAAACAGTTAGATTCAGATATCATAGAGTGGCAGATATTATCCAACTTTGCAGGCAAAAAAATATTAGTGCCAGCCGCGTATGTCTATCTTCCTTTTCAGTCTAAGACTAACAGCCTGCTTCCTTCTAATAGCACCGGCCTTGCTTGTGGTCCTAGTTATGATGATGCCGTTCTTAGTGCTTTATTTGAGGTGGTTGAGCGTGATGCCTACAGCCTATGCTGGCTTTTTTCGGGTACACCTGCAAAACTTTGTCTTGATAGACAGACCCATCTGATTAATCAAATCCCTTGTTATTTTCACAAAGAATGGCAAGTAGATTTTTATGATCTTACTGCTCGTGAAAATATTCCAGTAATACTTTGTGTATTAAGAGCTCCTCGAAGTTATGCCAAAATATCTCGGCAGCAATCAAAAAAAGGAGAATACATGTCAAGTCATTGGTATTGCCATGGGGTCGCCGCACACTCTAATCCGGAGACAGCGTTAGTCAAATCTTTTCACGAAGCTATGTTGGGTTACTATTTCATAGAATCTCAGTGGCAAAAATTTATGTCAAGTGAGAGCACCACTAATAGTAAATCTGACTCTATAGATCCTACAACCTTTTTTGAACACTCGGGTTTTTATAATCATTATCCTCACCACCTTAAATATTGTGAATTCATCGATGCAGGAGATACAGTAGACTGGGGGCAAAGCAAAGGTTCATCACACGTGCTGGCACCAGGATTAAATTCGATGAAACAACACCTTCATCAACACAATATAACCGCAGCCCATCTCAATTTGAGCACCCCTGATATGGACAACTCAGGAATGCATGTAGCACGAGTTATTCTAAAAGGATTTAATTACTTACAGGGTGATAATCGGATGCCAACATTAGGTACAGAACGCGCTTTAAATCCGCATCAGTATTACGATTTTATAGCGCCCTTCAGTAGTGATGATCATGGTCGCCGAAATAATTGGCCTCATTCATTAGGCTAGGACGGAGATTCATATTAGTGCTAGGACAACGTGAATGTTGATCAACAAATTTTTTATTCGTGACAATCGAAATTATCCCTATAACACTACTAGTAGTACGATCAAGTGTTGCTGAGGTGTTTTACTTAGTTGTGAAAAGATGAAGCCGTCCTCCAAGACTGTTTTCTAGTCACGCGGTAAATACATCCCTGTACGCTCGGGTTCGGCATCCCTGCCTCACACGGACTAGAAAACAGTCTTTCTGGCCGACTTCCAGACACTTCAACATCGAATTTAAAAAACGATGAGACATGACTGCAATTAGTTAAACAACGGCAATACTACGTCAATATCGGAGTGTTTTACACTGGAGTAAGATGGACTGATGAACTGATGAACTGATGAACTGATGGACTAATGGACTGATGGACTAATGGACTGATGGACAGAATTTTGCCTTTAGGCCTTTATGTAACGGTCACCTGATATCAATGTTAAAGTGTCTGAAAATCGGCCAGAAACACTTATCTTCAGCTCATCTACAATGGGATCGAAGGCCACACTCTAGTCTTAAGGACCATTAACCTGATATCAATGTTAAGGCGTCTGAAAATCGGCCAGAAACACTCATCTTCAACTCATCTACAATGGGATCGAAGGCCACACTCTAGTCTTAAGGACCATTAACCTGATATCAATGTTAAGGTGTCTGAAAATCGGCCAGAAACACTCATCTTCAACTCATCTACAATGGGATCGAAGGCCACACTCTAGTCTTAAGGACCATTAACCTGATATCAATGTTAAAGTGTCTGGAAGTCGGCCAGAAAGACTGTTTTCTAGGCCGTGTGAGGCAGGGATGCCGAACCCGAGCGTACAGGGATGTATTTACCGCGTGACTAGAAAACAGTATTGGAGGACGGCTTCACCTCGACAATAGCCACACAAAGACAATAGTCACACAGAGACAACAGCAACACAGAGACAATAGCAACACAGAGACAATAGTCACACAGAGACAACAGCAACACAGAGACAATAGCAACACAGAGACAATAGCAACACAGAGACAATAGCCACACAGAGACAACAGCCACACAGAGACAACAGCAACACAGAGACAACAGCAACACTGAATCCTAATATTAGATATTAAGTCAACCCAAAATAAACTTTTTAAAGGTAGTCTGATGACATCAAAAATAACGACCCAAACAGAAACACAATCTACGAGTCATCTTCAGCTTGAACAAGAATTAGCGCTTCTTTATCATAACAATAGTAACCTAACCCCCTCTACTATCATGGACTTTTTGGAAAATATGGCAGAATCACAATCCATAGGACATCCTCGTCATTACCCTGCTTGTCCCGCCATTGCATTAAATCCAGGACGATTGTGGAAATGGCGAAAGCGATTGATTCAATCACTGCCAGTTGTTTTAGCCCAAAGAAAAAGTAGCCAAAACTTCCTCGTAAACATGCCACTTCAAAAATTATCTCAAATTATATTAATGTCACTGCAAGCAGGAAAAATGCGTAACGAACTACTACGCCAAAGACCCTACCCATCCGCAGGCGGGTTATACGGAGTCAATGTATTTGTATTAGCAACAGCAGTTAAGGAATTAGAACAGGGAATTTACAATGTAAATCCTGACAGACAATGCCTCGAGCAACTATATCTATTTGGTTCTAATTTGGAATGCCAACAATGGCTGAAGACTAGTATTGTAGGAGAACCAGTGACTAAACAAGCACCTGTTTATATATTTTTCTGTGCTAATTTAAACCATGTAAAACAAAAATATGGTGAACGAGCCTATCGATTTATATTACTTGAGGCGGGCCACATCGCTCAAAACATAAGCTTAGCTAGCACATCTTTAGGAATTTCGCATCTACCACTAGGAGGATTCTGTGAAAAAATGATTGAAGAAAAAATTGGAGACCCTGACATGATTGCACTGTACACAATGGCTTTGGGATAAATCATTCCTCACTAACGACTTATTATTAGCCCTGCAACAATCTTGATTAAGACGCTTTCGATAACTTATGAATACAATCTAATTTTTCCTTCAATACTTCAAGCTTGAATGGTTTAGCCAGAAAATCATTCATACCAGCCTCAATACAACGCGCTTGATCCTCTTTATTCACATTAGCGGTTAAGGCAATAATCGGCGTAAACGTATTGCTACAAGCTTCGATTTCCCTAATTTTTTTAGTCGCTGTAAAACCATCCATCACTGGCATCTGACAATCCATCAAAATAATATCAAACTTTTGTTGCTCATAAAATTCGACAGCCTCTTTACCATCGTTAGCTACAAATGTTTTATGACCAAACTTATCAAGAATAGACTGAGTGACCATTTGATTCACGAAATTATCTTCCACCAATAATACAGTATAAACCTCCGACTCAAACTTATTTTCTTCCTCTTTTTCTATTCTTTCCCTCTCCACATCAGTAGTAACGCATTTAACCAGCGACTGATACAACTCCTGTTTATGGACAGGCTTCAATACTTTCTTAATAGTACTGTCTGACCGCTTCACCATTTCTTCGAATTGTTTTGATTTTATATCACACAGTATAATGATTTGGCCATCCATACTTGCGTCCACTGTCTTAAGACAATCAGCAACCTTACTTTCATCGAATATTGATGGAATATCAACAATTAAATAATCATATGATTGGAGCGAATCAATAAATGCCTGATCACAATTGATTAATTCACCATGAACTCTTTCACAAGTCACTCCAGCCTCCTCTAAATAAGCCAGAGAAATATTAGTACTCAACTCTCTACTGCCAACTATAAGCGCTTTCGAATGACACAACTCCACTGCATCAACGCCATTATTTTTTTCAGAAACCCCTAACTCCAGCGAAAATGAAAAACAAGTCCCCTCTCCTGGCACGCTAAATACCTCTAACTCACCATACATCATACGTACCAGTTGACGGCAAATCGTCAAACCTAATCCAGTACCACCATACTTTCGAGTGACTGAATTATCTGCCTGAGTAAAGACTTTAAATAGATCCTGCTGAGCCTTAATAGGAATACCGATTCCCGTATCTTCGACACTAAACGCCAGTTTAACATGCTCAGAATTTGTATCTTCCAACTTAACCGAAACCTTGATACTGCCCTGCTTGGTAAATTTTACTGCATTACTAATTAAGTTTGAAATAATTTGCTGTACACGAACCGGATCACCTAACAGGTATCTCGGAATACTTTTATGGAGCTCACAGGCTAATTCAACGCCATTATCTTGTGCACTTAATGCATGAAATGTACAACAACTTTCTATTATGGACTCAATATCAAATGTTGTCTTTTCTAAACTCAACTTTCCTGCTTCTATTTTTGACAAGTCAAGAATATCATTAATTAGCGCCAATAGAATATCCGCTGAACTCGATGCAGTGCTTATATATTGCTGCTGATGAGCATCCATATTCGTATCATTCAACAGTTGTAACATGCCCAACATACCATTCAAGGGCGTTCGAATTTCGTGGCTCATATTGGCTAAAAAGCTACTTTTTACCTTAGTGGCCTCTTCTGCCTTATGATAGGCATACTCAAGCTCTTTATTTTTATTATGTAAAAATATAGTATTTTTATTCACATAGCCAGACACTTTACGATAAGCAATATACGCAATCAATATACCCAAAAATATACAGATCACGGCTATTGATATTGATCGAGATAAGCTATTTTTGGTATTCACTATAGCGATCTGTGACAAATTATTTTGCACAATTCTTAGCTGATCAAGATACTCTAATAATTTAAACTGTCCTTCTTTCGCTCTATTAACAGCCTTATTCACTTTCATTTTAGACTCATTACTCGTTAATAAAGCAACAGCACGCCGGTTATAGGGTTGCACTTTACGAGTTAATGCCACCAATTTTACATGAAGTTTTTTCTCCTCTGCATTCATGGCCATTTGATCTAATTTTATTCTGCCCAGGCGATAACGAGTAGCATAAGAATAAAAACGCTGTTTCTCTTCGTCACGCAAAAAATAGTCGTTAGTGCCCGCCATTATCTGCAGACTTAAAGCTCGCAAACGTATAGCGTCACGTAACTGGTAAATAAGCTCGGTTTTGACGCCATTAATATTGACTATTTGCTTAGTATTTCGACTTAACTCATTTAGCTGATGTAGAAACACCAAAGTTAATGTTGTCACAATAACCACTATTGTACCAAAGCCAAGCGCGATGGAACGAGTAATACGAGTAGAGGTTGATTCGATACAAAAGTCTTTCATTGGGGTCTGATTTCTATTATTTGCCAGTCAGTCATTAAATTTAGGGCCTATCATTGGACTATATCGGTTGTTTAAACACAAAGTTTAGATGTTTAGCATCAACCTTGCTGCCCCTTTAAGTTATCTTCAGAGAAATTTGATCGATTATTTATTAGCCATAATTTAAATGCAGAATATTGATTGAAATTATCTTTATAACAATATATTGTACGAATCTTATTATGAACTACCATATGTAGTGACAAATTGACCTGTAGGGGAATTCGGTGAAAATCCGAAGCTGTCGCGCAACGGTAATTAAAATCATATACATGCTGATTTTATAAGTCCGGTTACCTAGGTTGATGAAACTTTATCCAAATGTAAATTTTGGAAACTATACGCTCGAGTCTCGCGTTATGGCTCAGGGTGGAAAATAGCTGCTCATTCGAAATGAAAAGGCATGCTTCCCCTTGGATATGCCCTAAAGTAGAGCCTCCTCAATGTAAGAGGAATCTATGCAAAATATCACTCATACTCCAGAAGAATCTACACCCAATCTAACAATTGAAAACACTGTTCACGCCAATGAATCAGGATACTCTGAGCCAATAGAATGCCGAGTCATCCGTCGTGATGGAAAATTAACTCCTTTTGACCGTAGTAAAATTACCATTGCAATGACCAAGGCATTTTTGGCTGTCGAAGGTTCAAAAGCAGCGGCCTCTAACCGCGTACATGAACAAGTAGAACAACTTACACAAAAAGTCGCTGATTCATTATTAAGGCATCTTGCTGAAGATCGCCTGATTCATATTGAAAACATCCAAGACCAAGTAGAACTGGCACTAATGCGTAGCGAAAACCATAAAGTAGCTCGAGCCTATGTGCTCTATCGAGAACAACATGCTCAACAACGTCACCTTAAAGATAGCCCCACGCCAAAAACAGATACTGTATTCATTAATATTGCCTTAACTGATGGAACTCTGCACCCTATCACTCTGGCGCAACTAGCAAATATTATAGATTCCGCTGTGCAAGGTTTAGAATTTGTGGATGCCAATCTCATTCTTGAGAGTACAAAAACTAATTTATTTGAAGGGATGAGTGAAAAAGATCTGTATACCTCACTAGTCATGAGCGCTCGTGCGATGATCGAACAAGACCCTGATTACAACTACGCGGCGGCAAGATTACTATTACGCGGTATCATTGTTGAAGCACAGTCACGCATCAGCTACGTTGAACAAAAAAATAGCGATACTAATAGCGATACCAATAGCGGCTATTATTTAGATTATTTTGCACAATATATCAGTACCGGAATCGAACTTGAATTATTGGATCCCGAACTAGGACGTTATGATCTTAGTCAATTAAGCAGTGCTCTGATCGTTTCTCGAGATCAAGATTTCACTTATATGGGGCTACAAACACTCTATGATCGTTATTTTATCAATGATCAAGGCACGCGCATTGAACTTCCACAAGCATTTTTTATGCGGGTCGCCATGGGGCTTGCAATCAATGAAATTGATCGAGAGCAACGGGCAATCGAGTTTTATTTATTACTCTCATCATTTGACTTTATGAGTTCCACCCCTACTCTATTTAACTCAGGAACTTTACATCCGCAACTCTCCTCATGTTATTTAAGTACTGTTCCTGACGACTTGGCCGGCATTTATTCTGCACTGAAAGACAACGCCCTACTCTCAAAATACGCAGGTGGTCTTGGCAATGACTGGACCCAAGTACGAGGACTTGGGTCTTATATAAAAGGCACTAATGGAAGATCACAAGGCGTCGTTCCTTTTCTAAAGGTTGCCAATGATACTGCTGTTGCAGTCAATCAGGGTGGTAAACGCAAAGGCGCGACTTGTGCTTATTTAGAAACCTGGCACATTGATATCGAAGAGTTTCTTGAGTTGCGTAAAAACACAGGTGATGAACGACGACGCACCCATGATATGAATACCGCTAACTGGGTTCCCGATTTATTTATGATCCGAGTTGTAGAAGAAGCTCAGTGGACTTTATTCTCTCCTGAAGAAACCCCCGACTTACATGAACTATCAGGCAAAAAATTTGCAGCAGCCTATATTGCCTATGAAGAAAAAGCAGCCCGTGGTGACATTAAAAACTTCAAAACAGTCAGTGCCAGTGATTTGTGGCGTAAAATGCTTGGCATGTTATTTGAAACTGGTCACCCGTGGATAACATTCAAAGATCCGTGTAACATTCGTTATACCAATCAACATATCGGAACAGTACATAGTTCAAATTTGTGTACTGAAATCACCTTACACACCAACAGTAATGAAATTGCAGTGTGCAACTTGGGCTCGGTCAATCTCGCAGCGCATATTGATGACAACGGTTTAAATCTTCAAAAATTAGAAAAAACTATTACTACTGCCATGCGCATGCTGGATAACGTGATCGACTATAACTTTTACGCAGTCGGTCAGGCTCGCAATTCCAACTTGCAACATCGACCTGTTGGACTTGGCATCATGGGTTTTCAAGATGCTCTCTATCAACTCGAAATTCCTTATGGTGGACAAGACGCGGTAGAGTTCGCTGATAGCTCAATGGAAGCCGTAAGTTATTTTGCAATTAAAGCATCATGTACACTGGCGGCTGAACGCGGACGCTATGCCAGCTATGAAGGCTCATTATGGAGTCAGGGTATATTACCTTTTGACTCAAATGAATTATTAGCGGAACAACGCGGCAACTATATTCACATTGATACCAGTAGTCAGATCGACTGGAGTCAATTACGAGCACAAGTTCAACAGCATGGCCTGCGTAACAGTAACTGCCTGGCAATTGCCCCTACTGCAACCATTGCTAATATTTGTGGTGTTAGTCAGTCTATAGAACCGGCCTATCAAAACCTATATGTGAAATCAAATTTGTCAGGTGAATTTACCGTAGTGAACTCTTACTTAGCCAAAGCGCTTAAAAAGCTAAAGCTCTGGGACTCTGTTATGGTGAATGATTTAAAATACTTTGATGGCTCAGTCGCGACTATCGATCGTGTTCCCGAAGCATTAAAATCCTTGTTTTCGACTGCCTTTGAACTCGATTCCTGTTGGCTGATTGAAGCCGCGGCACGCCGCCAAAAATGGATTGATCAATCACAAAGCCTCAATTTATATTTAGCACAACCCTCCGGTAAAAAACTTGACCAGCTTTATAAACTTGCTTGGGTTAGTGGTCTGAAAACGACTTATTATCTACGCAGTCTGGCTGCAACCCACATTGAAAAAACGACTAGTAATAAACCTGTTACTAACGACGAGGCCACTGCGAAAGCATGCCTAATCACTGACCCTGAGTGTGAAGCATGTCAATAAACACCCACCAAACAATACTGCTGATGAACCTTAGCCTACAAGATATTTATCGCATAAATTCAAGGAGAAGACCATGTTAAATTGGGAAGATCCAATTGCTGCATTTAATCGCGCAGGCTCCGCTGCACAAGCACTCACACAGGAAAAACATTCTGATCTCGATTCAGTTGATTTAACAACAGTAGACACTTCTGATACCATGCCTGTAGAAGAAATAGTGGCGAGTGTAAAAAGTGAAGTCAAACAAAGTCACGATAAAAAAACACCGGCAGCAAGCGACTCTTGTACACTACCCGCTTCCTCCCCTCAACAGACGAAATCAGTCACACCTGTCAGTGTTGCAGACAAACGAGTCATCAATGGCTTAACCGACATTAACCAACTTGCTCCATTTAAATATCCTTGGGCATGGGAGTTTTTTCTTAACGCCAATAAAAATCATTGGACCCCCCTTGATATCAATATGACTAAGGATATTCAAGACTACCAACATCGATTGACAGTAGAAGAAAAGCATTTGTACGAGAATGTACTCGCCTATTTAACCACTTCGGACATTATGGCCATGCGTAATATTGGTTTAGCCGTGATGGAAAAAATGACTGCGCCAGAATTGCAAATTTATCAAGCACGTCAAGTATACGAAGAAGCCTTACACACTTGGACTTATCAACATTGCATTGAAACCTTAGGCATCGACCAAAGCGAAATATACAATCGTTATCGAGTGGTAGGGGCAATCAACAGAAAAATCCAGCTCGCCAATGACCGACTTAATTCCGTCATGCGCTCTGATATCGATTTAAATGACAAAGACGAACTTGAAAATTTTGTAATGTCCTATATATTCTTTGCCGCTATATTTGAGGGCTGCTGGTTTTACAATGGCTTTAGCCCCATTTTTGCACTACAAAGAAGAGGTTTAATGACTGGCACTGCTGAACAATTGCAATATATTATGCGTGACGAAGTGCTGCACTGCGCCTTTGGAATACGCACAGTGAAAACGATCATTCAAGAAAATAACGTCAAACTCGATCCAAAAGCGTTACAACAAATGTGGGAAGAAACCGAAGCAGCCGAAATAGAATACGCAAATTACATCTTGCGAGACCCCATTCTTGGTTATAACGCTACCGATCACATTGCCCAGTTTCGTTACATTGCAAATCGACGCGCTAAGAGTGTTGGTATTGCACAACCCTTTCCAGGGGCAAAAAACACTTTATCCTGGTTGGACGAACAAGCAAATTTGCGAAAGGAAAAGAATTTCTTTGAAACACGCGTCACAGAATATCAAACAGGAGGCGCATTGAACTGGGATTAAATTTTTGTTAAGTAATCACCAGCATAAATTTGTATCAATTCATGCTGGTGATAATTACTTAACTTAAAACCCGGAAACCCCTGTAAATGTATAGCAAGTCGCCGAGTTATAAGCACTCATTCTAACTCACTAGTCTCTGTTGAAAGTTGTTCATGTGTTACAATTCAGCATTAGAATCAATATCATCGCATAAACGACTCTATTGCATATAATTACGCCTCGTTCTACTCACACCCAAACAACAGTCAACAGTCAACAGTCAACTAGAATATTAATTTGTTAAATAAAACTACACTAATTACTTCAAACCAAGTATTTCTTTTGATAATGACTTGGTACAAGCAGTACTAGCCTGTGTCAAATATTTTTTTAACAATCCGGCATTATTCGCAAGTAGAAGCTGTTTGGTTGGCGGATTTGCATCATCCCCTTGCAAGGTAATACAACTCCCAGCCGCAATTACTTTTTGTGTCTTTGAATCAAACAATCTAAATTTTCCTAAATAACGCACTCTATAATATCGCCATTTTGTTGGGTAATAAACATATCCCATTTCAAATGTTCGATAGTCAAGAATATAATCTGCTTTTCCTGCATAAGCACTCAATACTGAGGAAACGCTCTTATTTTTCAACGCTTTTATTTCAGTTCGAATTACTTTTAAATTGTATTCAGCATTGAGGCCATCAACTAATGATGTCCTAATACTATTTGCAGGATCTTCAATCCCATATTTTAACACTTGTGCTCGTCCCGCAGAATACATGGCTGAAACACCTAATAAACCAAAGCCTGCCTTTCCAGCAGTGAATGCCACAAAAGGCCCCGCTTTATGGTTGACTATCACCAGTGACTTACCATTTAAACTTGCAGATGTACTGCTATTGAGTTTTACCACTGGTACATTTGCGCAAGCTGTCACCAGCATGGTTATGACTAACAAAATACTAAGTTGTAGTTTTTTCATTGACCCTCTCATATAGTTATTATGATTTTTTAAACATTAAATAGAGCCTCCTTTTTTTAACTGGAGACTCATCAGAAAGATCATAACATGATAACAATGAATGTGAACGTGTGAGCTCCAAGAATATTTTTTCGAATAACTATTTGTAGCTATTGTTTTCTATTTTTATTCCGTAACAGGATAAAATTGTTGATTACTTAAATATGATCTATCCTTATCCTTAAATGAACTAAAATGTATCACTTGCGTCGCTTCCTTAATATGCAAGGGATTTTTTCCGATCACAAGACTCTTAGCATAATATGTTGAATTCAAATAAAACAATCTAAGATCGTTATTACTACATGACCACAGCCCTTTCAAAATATAAGTCTCTTTTTTGTCGTAAGCACCTGGCTCCCAAACATGATGAGTTAAAATATACCGACCATTTGTGAGTAAACGTAGATAAGTTATATTCTCACTACCCCCAGCAGAAGAGTAATTCACACTAAGATTTCGACAGTGGCTATTTGCCGCGGTGGATACTAGCAGTATAATTAGAGACATGATTTTAATATTCATATTCTTTCCTCATTATTATAAAAGGATTAAATTTAATATAACATCGATACAGCACTGAATAATGGAAACAAAGCTCACCTGTGCAGTTGAAAAGCAGATCTAACCGACCATCAACCTTTAATTCCCCATAAGCCGGCCCGAAATACACCGCCCATTCAATTAACCTAACGAGAAAAACAACAACGATTTCCGAGTCCCCTTACCCGAACATCAACCTTGAATTGCCCATAAGCCGGCCAGACATACACCACCCATTCAATTAACATAGTGAGAAAATCAACAACGATTTCCGAGTCCCCTTACCCGAACATCAACCTTGAATTGCCCATAAGCCGGCCAGACATACACCACCCATAAAATTAACCTAACCAGAAAAACAACAAACGATTTCCGAGTCCCCTTGCCCGAACATCAACCTTGAACTCTCTGGAAGCAGGCCAGAAATACTATTTTCTAGTCCGTGTGAGGCAGGGATGCCGAACCCGAGCGTACAGGGATGTATTTACCGCGTGACTAGAAAACTAGTATTGGAGGACAGCTTCAGACTGTCACAACGAAAAACAGCTCTAAATGTCAAAGCTCCATGATATTAACACCCTCTTTTCGGATTCAGTTTCTATTTAGTAGTGTACTGACTTTGACTTTGACTTTGACTTTGACTTTGACTTTGACTTTGACTTTGACTTTGACTTTGACTTTAGTATTAGTCTTAAACTTCGATTCACATATTTTTAAACAAAATAACTGACAACCTGAATAGCACCTTTTAACACCATAATAGGAATCAAAATCAGACCGGACAAAACAAGCGGTATCAGCAACGCGATAGCCCCCTCACTATTATAAGCGGGTCCCCACCTATCTGCCACCCAAGCAAAAAACCACAAAAATGCATAAGCAACAAACAATGCAATAATTAAATAGTAAAAATAAGACCAATCAACAGAAGAACTAATCCCCGATAGTGCTGCTAAAAACATCCATAACACAATAATATAGGTACCCCCAAGTATTACCGTAGGAGCATACAACCTTTTCACCAAGAGTAGCATTATCATTAATACAATATATATAATAAACTGATTTAACGGAGACTGTAAATAATCTAACATTAATGACCACCCTTCTGATAGGAATTTTCTAGCTGTCTTATAAACACAAAAATAAAGACCAAAAAACCAGGATAATATAAGTTGCAACAACCACTCTACAACTATTGCCATTATAAGATATAGCCCCAAGCAAATACACTACAATACTCACCACAACTACACCACTTTGATCACAGGATTTTCTTCGCCATTTAGGCAAAGTTCAGGCTATAATAGACCTCATAGTGACCACCTCATTAACTGACAAAGACTTTATAAAAAATGGATAAAACTTACAACCCAGACGCAATTGAACAACGTTGGTACGAATTCTGGGAAAAAAATCAACACTTTTCCCCTTCGGATAATAAAACCCCTTACTGCATTATGATTCCACCACCCAATGTTACCGGCAGTTTACATATGGGACACGCATTCCAAGACACCATTATGGACGCCTTGACCCGATATCACCGTATGCAAGGCTGCTCAACTCTCTGGCAACCCGGCATGGATCACGCCGGCATCGCCACACAAATGGTCGTCGAACGACAACTCAAAACCGAAGGTAAAACTCGCCACGATCTCGGCCGAGAAGAATTTATTAAAAAAATCTGGGACTGGAAAGAAACTTCAGGCGGCACCATCAGCCGCCAATTACGCCGAATGGGAGCCTCACTAGACTGGCAACGCGAACGCTTCACCATGGATGAAGGACTCAATAAAGCAGTCAAAGAAGTATTTGTCCAACTATTTGATGAAGGACTGATTTACCGAGGCAAACGCCTAGTTAATTGGGACCCAGTATTACACACAGCAGTATCTGACCTAGAAGTAGAATCCACAGAAGAAAGTGGTCACTTATGGCATATGCGCTATCCCTTAAGTGATGGTAGTGCTGAGCTGATCGTAGCCACTACCCGCCCTGAAACAATGTTTGGTGATACAGCAGTGGCTGTCCACCCTGACGACGAACGTTATCAATCCCTCATTGGCAAAACCATCACTTTGCCACTAGTCGGACGAGAAATCCCCATTATCGCTGACGACTATGTCGAGCGAGAATTTGGAACTGGCTGCGTAAAAATCACCCCAGCACATGACCAAAACGATTACCAAATGGGTCTACGTCATAATCTGGAAATGATTAATATTTTTACTATCGATGCAGTTATTAATGAAAATGGCCCTCCTCAATACCAAGGACTTGACCGTTATGTTGCACGTAAACAAGTCATCGATGATTTAGAAGCCATTGGTATGCTGGACAAAATTGAAAAGCATACCCTTAAAGTTCCTCGAGGCGACCGTAGCCACGCAGTAATCGAACCTTACTTAACTGACCAATGGTTCGTTAAAATTGGGCCATTGGCAGAACCCGCCATTGCAGCCGTAGAAAACGGTGACATTAAATTCGTCCCAGATAACTGGAAAAACACTTATTACGATTGGATGCATAATATTCAAGACTGGTGTATCAGCCGACAAATATGGTGGGGACACAGAATTCCTGCCTGGTATGACATTGAAGGAAATATTTATGTTGCGCATGATGAACAACAAGCTCGTAAAAAATATAAGCTTGATAACTCTGTTCAACTTAGACAAGACGAAGACGTACTCGATACCTGGTTCTCGTCAGCTCTCTGGCCCTTCTCTACTTTAGGGTGGCCTGAGAAAACCCCAGAATATGATAAATTTTATCCCACTAACGTGCTTGTGACAGGCTTTGATATTATTTTCTTTTGGGTTGCACGAATGATCATGATGGGACTTAAATTCACTGGGCAAGTCCCATTCAAAGAAGTCTATATACACGGCTTGGTCCGTGACTCTCATGGGCAGAAGATGTCCAAGTCCAAAGGAAATGTACTTGACCCCATTGATTTGATTGACGGAATCGATCTTGAAGAACTAGTACAAAAGCGTATCACAGGACTGATGCAACCAGAACAAGCGCCAGACATTGAAAAAATGACTCGTATGGATTTTTCTCAAGGCATTGAATCTTATGGAACAGATGCCTTGCGCTTTACGTTTGCAGCACTCGCAACAACTGGGCGGGATATTAATTTTGATATTAACCGAATTCAAGGTTACCGTAACTTTTGCAACAAACTCTGGAATGCTGCACGATATGTATTAATGAATACAGAAGAGCAGGACTGTGGACAAAATAATTTAGACGAATACACACTCAGTACAGCTGACAAGTGGATTATTTCACGCTTACAAGAAACCGAAACTGAAATTGAAAAGCAAATGAAATTGTATCGGCTTGATCTGGTGGCCCAAGCGATTTACGAATTTACATGGAACGAATATTGCGACTGGTACCTAGAACTCACTAAATCCGTTTTGAATAGTCCTGATAGTAGTGTCACCGAATTACGGGGTACACGTAAAACATTGATTCGAGTCCTCGAAGCACTATTGCGGTTGGCACATCCTATTATTCCTTTTATTACTGAAGAGATTTGGCAACGCGTCGCCCCTTTGGCGGGAATCAAGGGTGACACTATTATCACTCAACCTTACCCAGTGTCTGATACCAATAAATTGAATCCAGAAGCAGCTCTCACCATTGAGTGGTTGATGGCATTTGTGTTGGGTGTTCGTCAAATTCGTAGCGGACAAAATATCGATCCGAAGAAGAAGATGAATATTCTTCTTGCCAATGGCAGCGAGCAAGATAAACAACGTCTGACCGAAAATGAAATCCAGTTACAATCTTTAGGCCGAATTGAAAGTATTCGCTGGCTTGATAATGAGTCTGAAGCCCCGGAATCTGCCACTGCCTTAGTAGGCGAAATGAAGATATTGATTCCTATGGCAGGCTTAATTGATAAAGATGAAGAAATAAAACGTTTAGGTAAAGAAATAGAGAAAAAGCAGCTAGAACAAAAACGATTGTCAGGTAAGCTTGGTAATGAGAATTTTATAAGCAAAGCACCTGCTGCAGTCGTTGATAAAGAACGTGCTAAATTAACGGATATTGAAGCAGGCTTGATACAGCTTCAAGAACAATTAAAACGTATTCAAGCGATGTAAACTCTTACGGCAAGCCAAGCTCATTGAGTCAACTATTCAGATGACATTTCCCAATGCCCATATAATATATTAATGGACTTGAGACGCCACCAGTAGGCTTCGTGGCAGTGCTAGAAGCATTACAGTAACATTTTATCTCTCTAATTAAAATGTTTGGCCTTAGTACGATAGCAAAAACACGATCGATACACCGTTAAAATACTATATAGGCAATCCATCTCAATGAAACAAAATAGTCATTATTTTTTGCTTGGCATAACAAGCCTTATACTCCTAAGTTCATGCTCCCCTGGTCGCTCTATAGTATTTACTTTTCCCAACATATACGACAGATCTAAAACCACACACTGTGACACACGACTTAACGGTGACTGGAAACTCACACAATTGGCCAATGCGCAACAGGCAGGAAAACTCCCTATAGACTTAAAAAATCTTCTTTTTGTTCGTTTTAAAATCAACAAAAACTGTAGAAGCAATACTATTACAGTTGCTTTCCAAGAAAAAAATGAACAAATACCCACTGTTGCCGTGTCACAAATATTAAGATTTCCTGCCTACAACAATGGACAGTATTTTTCATTTAACTTCATAAGAGATACCAATAAAAAAACAAAATCGAAGCGTTATATGTTATTCAAATATAGACATTTCAAGCAAAATAGAGTGCAAATAGCGATGCCATCCACTGAATTTATAGACAAAGCAATAGAGCAAAAATTGATCGCAGGTAAGTTTTTAAAATCCTCTCATGGAGGACCCCACACACGGCCCGCTTATACTATACCAAAAATTACGGCTAGCAAAATTGAGTTAAAAAAATTTATCGAACAATACTCACACTCGATATTTTCACTAAAAATGATATTGACACGTATTCCGAAAACTCAATGGCGCAGCCGATTATTAAAACTCCATTAAACAAACACCGATTGGACATCGCAACAAGTATTAGTACCTTTAAAATAATAAAGTGCTCACTGGTTCTTTGCCATAGGTAAGTTTCACCATCTCATGAAACCTCATGACTTGGGGGATGAATCACGGTTTTAGGGCGACTCATTTATTTACCACTTGCGCTTTGATCAATCTACTATTTTCCAAGAATCGCTTATTGCGACTATCACAGGCGTAGTACACCTAATCAATGATGGGATGACTATCTCACCCTTCCTACTCCTAATAAACGATGAACACTTGTCTTAATTGTTCTTATTCCAAATAGTTAAGTTTACTCAATACCTCTGGCACTTCGCTAATTTCATTTGAATCTAAGTCAAGCAGCTCAATTGAGTAAGCTGCCCTAGTGACTCTGGCAGTTCACCAATATCATTAAAGGAAAGATCTAGATACTTCAATTGAGTGAGCTGCCCCAATGACTCTGGTAACTTGCTAATATTATTATTTCTAAGAACAAGCTCATTCAATTGAATAAGCTGGCCTAACCACGCTGGCAATTCGCTAATATTATTATCGCTAAGATCAAGCCTGGTAAATTCATCGCTAAGATCAAGCCTGGTTAATTGAGTGAGCTGACCCAATGACTCTGGCAACTCGCTAATATTATTCTTACTTAGGTTAAGCTGGGTCAATTGAATAAGCTGCCCGAATGACTCTGGCAGTTCACTAATATCATTAGAGGAAAGATCAAGATACTTCAATTGAGTGAGCTGCCCCAATGACTCTGGCAACTTGCTAATATTATTCTTGTCAAGGTCAAGCTCGGTCAATTGAGTAAGCTGTCCCAACCATTCTGGCAGTTCGTTAATATTATTCTCACTTAGGTTAAGCCTGGTCAATTGAGTAAGCTGCTCTAATGACTCTAGCAACTCGTTAATATTATTATCGTTAAGATTAAGCTCGGTCAATTGAGTAAGCCGCCCTAATGACTCTGGCAGTTCGCTAATATTATTACCGAAAAGATAAAGCTCGGTCAATTGAGTAAGCTGCCCCAATGACTCTGGTAACTCGCTAATACCATTATTGGAAAGACCCAGATACTTCAATTGAGTAAGTTGACCTAACCACTCTGGCAGTTCGCTAATATTATTCGTACCTAGCTTAAGCCGGGTCAACTGAGTAAGCTGCCCTAATGACTCTGGCAGTTCGCTAATATTATTACCGAAAAGATGAAGCTCGGTCAATTGAGTAAGCTGCCCCAATGACTCTGGCAGTTCGCTAATATTATTATCGAAAAGAAAAAGAGAATCCAATTGAGTAAGCTGCCCTAATGACTCTGGCAGTTCGCTGATATTATTATTGCTAAGATAAAGCTCGGTCAATTGAATAAGCTGCCCCAATAACTCTGGCAGTTCGCTAATATTATTATTGGTAAGATGAAGCTTGGTCAACTGAGTAAGCCGCCCTAATGACTCTGGCAATTCTCTAATATTATTATCGCTAAGATAAAGCCAGGTCAATTGAGTAAGCTGCCCTAATGACTCAGGCAGTTCGCTAATATTATTATCAGTGAGATCAAGAAACTCTAATTGAGTAAGCTGCCCTAATGACTCTGGCAGCTCACTAATATTATTATTGCCAAGACTAAGAGAATTCACGTGAGTAAGCTGACTCAACCACTCTGGCAGTTCGCTAATATCATTTGAAGCTAAGCGAAGACCGGTCAATTGAGTAAGCTGCCCTAATGACTCTGGCAATTCTCTAATATTATTCTCGTCAAGACCAAGCTCGGTCAATTGAGTAAGCTGACCCAACCACTCTGGCAACTCGCTAATATTATTATCGTCAAGATCAAGCCAGGTCAATTGAGTAAGCTGACCCAACCACTCTGGCAACTCGCTAATATTATTATCGTCAAGATCAAGCCAGGTCAATTGAGTAAGCTGCCCTAATGACTCTGGCAGCTCGCTAATATTGTTATCGCTAAGGTCAATCCGGGTCAACTGAGTAAGCTGCCCCAATGACTCTGGCAATTCGCTAATATTATTATCGCCGAGATAAAGCTCGGCCAATTGAGTAAGCTGCCCTAATGACTCTGGCAAC
>UOFL01000108.1_pt1 | contig 21860 bp, 15 predicted proteins | sample 1990081 | NCBI WGS metagenome assembly UOFL01 (sample SAMEA4728526, study PRJEB27164) | hydrothermal vent metagenome | biome: marine basaltic hydrothermal vent biome; feature: marine hydrothermal vent; material: mineral | place: Pacific Ocean | collected 2011-06-14/2011-07-23 | depth 1741 m | reverse complement strand
GAACAAGTATAAGCAATTATCAGACTTTCAAACGCAGCTAGTGAACTTATTATTTGATCATGAGAAAAAGGAAACGAACCACCGTAAGAAAAAAATAACCCCTGATAGACTACTGGCCAGTTCTAGTTCTAGTTCTAGTTCTAGTTCTAGTTCTAGTTCTAGTTCTAGTTCTAGTTCTAGTTCTAGTTCTAGTTCTAGTGCCAACCCTAGCTCTAGTGTCAGCACTGCCGACAAAGTTTCTTATCAGCATGAAATTAAGATAGCAAAGACAATAAAATACAACATAAACACACTATGCACGTTATATGTGTCTGAATCTGCTATAGAGCATGATGTTTCAGAAGTAGTGAAAGCACTACGAGAATTAGCTGATCAATTAGAGTCACTTTAATTGAGAGTGATAAACATGTTTTTTAAAAAAATTGTAACAAGGCGAAAATGGAAGCCTATAACACGACTCTTAGTTATATTTTCAACATCGTTACCGACTTTTAAGAACAGCAAAACTATCGCTACTTAATCAGAGTCCTTCTTGATCAATAATCTGGATAAAGATTATGAACGGACACTTACAATGAACCAACGAGCATCCTAACAATTAACGAGGTATTTCCATGTACGACTATGGCTTAACCATTTCAGATCACACCGCTGCACTCAAAGCAGCCGCGCATATAAAAACCGGCAGCCGATTTTTATTTGTCGATCATAAGGATTCCTTGAGGAATTCTCATATAAGCAATAAACAACGTTTACATCTTGACACACAAAATATGGCGGCCACTCCCGCAGTTAAGGCACTCATCCCAGGAAAAAGTATTAAGTTTGCAGGTGGAGAGATATACATTGAAGCCAATGTGGCAGGAGACTTTTGTACCATTATTCCCGACCGAGATTTATATCAGGCTGAACAAGATACGGCTAATATATTAGTAGTCTATCCACAATTTCAGTCGATTAAAACTGCCCTATTGAGTATAAAGCTGGCAGGCGAAGAACTCTACTCTTTAGATATTAAGCAAGCATTAATGCACAATAATGGAATGGCGCTTGAAAGTGTTGGTATGTTATTTTCAGGACAATACACTGCTGCGATCATTATTAACGGCATAGAAATCACTGACATCGCCGACTTTACAGTCGCTGATTATCAACTTGCTCCTTTTTCAGCTCATTTACTTAGTCACACTCTTGATTCGAATCAAGATTCTTTAACGTTTACGGCATCAGTAGAAAGTTACGAACAAGCCTGGAATGAACCTGTCGATATTATTCTACTGGAAGGCGAGTATGAATTAGCCCGTATGACAATCTCTCCCACTAGTCCTGGAGTATTTAACGGGAAGTTCACACTTAATGGCATTGGCCCTTTTAAATTTCGAGTCATTGCAAGTGATGATGCTTCCCGTGTGGCAGAAATTGCCTTGCCTGGCAGTGGTCAGGCACAACGTCAGTTGACTGTGATTAGTGAGCTTGGCGAAGAAGTTAGTTTTTCGATGCTAGCCGGTCCTAAAGCAATTCCGGTCAGAGGCGGTTTCTTGCAATACGGACCTAAAAACCAAGTCGCCATTCAAATAAATAATTGCATTACTGATAAGCCATCAGTATCGCTTAAGCATGACACTGACGCCTTGTCGATTTTATGCTGGGACATACTCGAAAATGACTGGCACGAATATAACTATGAAGACATCAGTGCTGGCGAAGAGATATCGATCACCCGTAGTAGCAATATGATGATGGTTTTTGTCGGTGCCTGGATTAATAGTCAACCGTTTGAAGGTTATGCTACTGTCTTTAGCGAGACTGGACCCCAACTGAGCCTTCAGTCACAAACTACTGCCGCACCAGGTGACTCTATCGATATCAATATTAATTTAAAGAATTCTGATCACCCCTTAGCTGTCTACCTTAACATTCGAGACAGCCGACTAAGCTCTTCCAACACAGCAGAAAAAGGATTAGGGAAATGTCTCAAGGAACACATTGAATTTATGAGTGACACTTATTCAAACTACGAATTGTCACCCCTGGATAAACACTTTGAATTCGAGCACCGTCGCCTACAACGTGATTACTTAGTAAAGAAATGTAGTACTAGGGATATAGATTATACTGTCAGTGAAAGCTCAGTCATGAAGGAAAGTTGTGAAGAAATATCTTTTGGAGAATCTCTTGAACCACCATCAGCTTCACCGATGAGTGACGCAAGTAACACCGAAGAAGACGTTGCTAATGACTCACGCAGTGAGTTTCCTGACAGTTTATTTTGTGGTTTGGTCTACGTTAAAAACCAAGAAACGCTGACGCTACATCTTGGCGACAGCCTCTGTCATTACGACATTGATGCTTTTGTTTATGACAATGGTCATTGGGACACTGTAAAACATTCCTTTGTTGTCCAACAAGATGTTCGCGCAGATCTTGATTTTCCACCAATAGTCCATACAGGTGATAAAGTCCATGGACGAGTCAGAGCGGATGCCACAGGAAATGCAAAAATTACGCTATTACTGGACGACAAAGTAGTCCCTTTGCCTAGTCATATTAATGGCAACAACACTACCACACCAATCGAGTTTGACATTCAAGTGCAAGCAGGCTGTTACACCCTTGAAGTAACTGATCTTGCAAGTCATAAAAGTGACAAAGTGGAGATGCAAATCCATGCTCCGGGAAAAATGAAGAGCTTATCTTATGCTCTACAATTACTACAAGCCACAGAGTCTGTCACTCTTGATACATTTGTAGGGGCACTCAAGATACGTATTTTGCCAGGTTTCGATCAAATACAAGATAAACTAGTCAGTACCACTGCCAATTATGCTCATCTATGCTGCGAGCAAACCGCGGCAAAAATGCTGGCTGCTAGCGCAATGTATATCAGCAGCGATGACTTAAGCACACAACAAGAAGCTGAAAAAATCATTCTCGCTGGCGCAGTACGCGAAAAATCAATGATCACCGATAAGGGGTTTATAATGTACCCTGACAATGATTACCACAGCGAATATTATAGTCAATTAGCAGTGCAGTACCTCTGGCAATTACAGGCGCTACAGCAGTTTAGTGGCTTATCGACGAGCTTAAGAAGAGCACTAAGCGACTGCATAGGCTATGCTGATCGAGCCGCTAAATTTCACAAAATGGAAAAAATCAATAAGAAACCTAACAGCATGGCTGAAGCCTGGACACTATCTTGCCATCAAGCAGATCACCCAGCGATTACCAAAATCATTGCCGACACTATTGACACACGTAATAAAATTCCAACCCTTAAACAAACAGCAGATATCGTACAGGTACGTACTACACTAGCCTATGCTGCCGCTTGTTTTTTAAATCAAGGCGACCTTAAACAAGCCATCAAACTTGCCAATTGTGTTATGCAAGATATTAATGAATCAGGCAGTCTGTATTCAACAGTCGATTCAGTAGCGTTAATTGCTATGTTAAGTACCTTCAAGTCACATACATTATTTAGCAGCAGCCCTAAATTGCGAATTAATGGCCAGCTGTTTGACACCGCCTCACTGAGCGACTTTAGTGAAACCATCGAATCTGTTGAAGTCATTGAGGGCTGTGTATTGGTAGAGCTAAGCCAAGTAGTGGAGCATAATTGGCTAGATCACACTCAATCAATGAAAGTCACTACCAATATTAACAATGAAACCTCGAGCAACAAAAAAGCGAATATGGGTGATGTCATTTCCATGAAAATAAATCTTGATGATGGATATGTTAACGGCGACCTTGCCTACATAAGCTTACCTGCTGGCTTAAGCTGGATTCAGGGTGGAGGACGAATTAAGCAGTTTTCGGTCGATTTTGCAGGAGCCAATACAATAGCAATACCATTACTGGTGACTTCCGAAATATCGACTGCACAACATTTCGCGGTCCTAGTCAGAAATATGTTTGAAGAAGACAGAGTTGCTTGTCCAGGCTTGATTAAAGTCGCATAGTAACTACTACTGCATCAACATAAAGCGGGGAAACCCGTTTTGTGTTAATGACTTTATACCCGTGACTTTATATCAGTAGCGACAACGATTATTGGGCACCGGCTTCCAGCGAAAGTATGCAAAATTATCCTGTTCAAACGAAACTATTGTTGTATGACAGGCGCTTAATTTTCCAGACCCTTTTTGTTTTTGTCGATTAAAGTCACACTCATAGATTCCTAATTTATACCGATAATAATTTTTATTACACTGCTGTACAGCAATAGGAATGTAAAAAACAGTCACCGCGCCAATCAATACAAATGACATAGCACTAATAAATACTATAGGCGCTCTAGCAAACCTCACTTCACGAACTGACATCCCGCCTCTATTTAATATCATACTACTGTAGACCACCGCTATGAGCATTACAATATACACCACCAGATAAAGAGTGCCTGCCGTTGAAAAAGCAACACCCTGCTCTTCCAAAAACTGGATTAACAGATAGATTCCAGGGGCAGACATCACCGTTAACAACCATAAACCTGTGACAAATAGATAACGTGCTAAGCGTAAAAATTTAATTAACACCAGAGAGGCAAATACCGAGCATAAGGCAAGCAAAAATACAAATCCAGAGGAAACCCGAAGATAGGGTAATGTTTTCATCACATTGACAATGAGCTCAAGAGAAAATAGAGTGCCAATTAACAGCCACAACAAAAGACAAAACAAAAAATAGAACGGGATGAATTTTTCAGACTTATCCACCAGGTTTAGTCAGAGGCTCCCTAGCCTTTTTTTTCTGACGAGATTTTTTAGACACAGCAATAATCACTGCAAAGTTTCCGTTCAAATCATAACGCTTTATCTCAGGTAAATACATTTGTGAGATATTACCATCTAAATAGAGTGCCTGACTGCAACGCATTCGCCGCTTAAAAAATTCTGCAAACTGATACATATTGACTGGAGTTCTAGAAATAACAAATACCATGTGCCCGCGACTATCAATGCCAACACCATTGCGAATTTTCCGACTTTTCGATGCTCGTCTGAAAAATCGATGGATGATATTGTGGCGCACTAACATAGGCCCTGACTGGGTTGCATATAGCGGCTGAATCCCTGATTTTGCAAAATGACGGGTGCTCAATATACCTGCTTTATTCTTGCTAATATAAAATACGCCATTCGGTTTCACATAAAAATTACCCTTTCCTGAACGCCGATTGAGCTTCTCAATTGTCCGACCTTTTTCAATATAAAGACCCAATGGACTATAGCCCCACTCAAAAATGCCGGCATTCGTCGCGAATACTAGTTGACGATTTTTGTGACGTAAGTCTTCTCTTAAGCGTTTAAAACTAAAGTAACGAGCACCTTGCGCATCTTTCCAATAAAAACGAATATTGTTTTTACTAGGACTGATCCGGTAATAATCAAAATGATTCTTCTTATATTGTACTTGCTGCGCATCTGCCAAGACAGTCACACTACTCAAAAATAAGAATGAAAACACAAGGCTATACAAACTTATTTTTCTTAAAACAATCACTAACATTCAATACCCTTCGATCAATAAAAAATACAATATTATCTACTTAAGCCTATGTCCCAAACACCTTAAGCCTCTGACCCGAGATTTCTGCAGGCATCAACGCTCATGAAATCAAATATTCCTTGACAATATCAAGTGCCTGCTTAGTGCGATCGGCTGATATTGCCACTAAACTTTGTTCAGCACCTCTTTCGATAATTCGCATACTACGAATTGAAATATCGGCATTACTAAAACGCATTGCTACTTTAGCAAGGGCGCCAGGACGGTCAGCAATTTTAATAAGAATAACATCTTCTGTAAGCACACTGACATCTTTAATACTTTGCAGCAAACGATAAGCATCGTCATATTCTGATACTGTTAATACTACAACTGCATTATCCTCTACCACAGCAGCATCAAGACTATTAATATTAATGTTGTGTTCCGCCAACAAACCAGATATTTCTGTCACAAGCCCCGAACGGTTATTTGTAATGACACTAATTTGCTTCATATCCACTCCGAAATTTTATAGTACATTATTCGCATAATCCATGCTTTCTTTTAAGGGGCATCAGACAGCTCTCATGACTTACTCATACTCTTCTTTAAATCTATAACGAGTCTATTAATATGATCCTTGCCGACATGAGGCATAGTAATAATATGCGCTAAGGTACCCTGTACCGCAAGCTGCCATTGATGAACAATCTCTTCAGTAGGGCGATCAAATACAACACTGTTTGAATTTTTATTACGCCAGGGATGCAAATCTAACTGATCAAGTTCAGCGATAGCATAATCTGCTATTTCAAAACATGACTGGATTATTCTTTTGAATCCTTTTTCACCATGTTGACGCAAGGCGTACCACAAAAACAATGGCGACAGGCCATTACGGGAGCCTGACAAGGTGGTATCTAACGTGCCTATATACTCAACTGAGCGGGCAATACGCTTAACATTTTTTTCTCGAGCTAAAACAACCCCACAAGGAAATGGTGCGCCAATCATTTTGTGACCACTAATTGAAATACTATCAATTCCTGCATCGAAGCCAAAGGGTACGGGATCATCAACAAACGGTAGAATCATGCCGCTCAGTGCCGCATCTGCGTGAATATAATGTCCAGGCAATGCGAGCTCATGTAAAATTTTCTTGATAGTATCAAGATTATCTACAGCCCCCTTCATCGTAGTCCCTATATTCGCAAATATGATAGGAGGAGAGTCTCTGTGAATTCGAATAGTCTCACGTAGATCATCGTAATCTACTTCACCATTTTCCTGGCTTTTAATCATGATACTTTTACTTTTTAACAAACGTAATATTTTACTAACACTATAATGTGTGTCCTCAGAATAATACACCATGCCCTCTGGATATAATTCTCTTGCCAGGTAAAATCCATACATATTCCCTTCAGTCCCACCATTATTCACGTAACCCCAAATATCTTTAGGGTCTGCACGAGAATATCTTGCAAATTGTTCAATAACTTCACATTCAATTGTGTGTGTATTTAACTTAAAAGTGGAAGGAAGAAATGGGTCACCTATATTATTAAGCGCATAAGAAACAAAGCGGTCTAATGCACTATAGTCAAAAGATTGATTACAGGGATAGCCTAGAAAATTTTGCGATTCGATTTTTATGTATTCAAACAATTCATCCAGACGTTGCTCAGTATCCTGTGATAATGGATTTTTTGAGGCATCGGAACTTGGAAAGTCTGAAGGACGATTTTGTGACATTATTCCTTCCTTGAACATGAAAGATACTAGTCAAATATAGCTGATCACAGGCCACTAGGGAACCTCTGAAAAAATCATTATCCACGCTTAACGAAACAGTATGACTTTGAATACTAGCAGTCAAAATATTCCGCTTTTTATCAACCCCTCCTAGCCACAGAAAAATGGCCGCAAGTGCGGCCATCTCGTAAAACAAGTTTTTATCGTATCGTTATTTTTTTGCTGTACTCCAGCAACTCTTGGTCACACGGCCGCGGCCCATTGCCTGCAACATTCTTAAAGCAGACTTGGCTCTGCTAAACCCTTGTTCTGCAGATTGTTTCCACATTCGACCTGCTTTACATAGATTTCGTTGCAAACCTTTACCACCATTTACATAGAGAACACCAAGATTAAAGAGCGCTGCTGCATCCCCTTTGTCGGCAGCTTTCGCCCACCATCTTGCTGCTAACATTGCGTTTCTCTCTATACCGTTCCCAGTAGTATAGACCATTCCCAGATTATATTGCGCATCGACGCTGCCATTTATGGCCGCACTTTTCCACCAATGAATTGCACTTTTAACACTGTGCTTAACTCCCTGCCCACTAGCATAAGCAATGCCTAAATTATACTGCGCATCAATATGACCTTGTTTTGCAGCGCGGCTATACCAAGATGCAGCAATACTATAATTTTTTATAACACCATGCCCTTGATCATACATCAAGGCAACATAAAACTGAGCACTTGAATTATTACGTTTTGCTAGCGGTAGCAATATATTGATAGCATCCGTAAACGACTCTTGAAAATACGCATTAACACCATCACGGAATTTTCTATAGTCCGTTTGAACATTAACTGTAGTATTATCAATTTCACGATCAAGATGTAGATAGTCGAATTTAGGAGTTATATGTTGCTTTGCAGAAAGACTATCGAGTGAATTAAACCCTACACTGGCAGAGGCTGAAGCTGATATCAGCATTAATACAGCAAACCCGACTAACCAGTCCGATTTTTTCCCTGTTTTTGATGTACTTCCTGTAATACTGTTTGTAGTTCTCATTTTGCCTCACCTGTTATTCGTAAAGGTCCTAGTAACCATATCGTCAGGCGCAGGTAATACTTTACCTACAGGAACACATTAAATTCAATGCGTCCTGCTTTTTTAACGAGCACAAAATTTCTACTTTATAATCTACAACTTATAGTTGCTTTTCGATGACTGCCTGACTAATGACTCCTCACTGCCAGACTAACTATGTCACCTAATACTTTCATAAAACCAGTTAAAACTATTACATAAAAAACGGTTATTTCTTTTTATAACCAAACTCTTTAGCAATATCAGACTTTGATACCAATAATACAGCCTTATCATATTGCTGATTCTTAAACGCCAACTCTAGCGCCAGCATTAATTTTTGCATCTTATACATCAAATCAGTTAAATCTTCTGTTTTACTGCGGTTATGCAAAAAACCCTTCAACTCATTAGCCAGTGTGTTATAGGACAATCGAAATTTATTATAGTGAATAATTTCTGATTGAAACTTAACCAAGATCTGACGAGTCTTATCGATTCTCCCTGTCGCTTTCCACTTCAGATTAAAATCATCTTGCGATAACTTTGCATTTTTTACGTTTTGCTGATCTTCACTTGCTTCTTTAAACGTTTTATCTAAAGTCATTTGAGACAGCTTTAAACTTTTTTCCCATGCTTCAATCTTTGATCGCTTACTTAATAAAACACCGAACTTAATATGATGACTGCGTAGGGTCGCTAACAATCTTTTTGCCTTAAAAGCGTCTTTACTGATAATACTGTAACGCTCTGCAAGACTCGGGGCACTCATAAATGTACTCCCTAATATAATTAACAGGATGAATCTTAATTTCATATTTCACCTTTAATCAGGTAGACATCAATCATATCCTGTTACTGCACTACACCTTCTGACATAAGGGATAATGCAATGTCCATACCAGCCTCTTAAAGGCTCAAATACATGACACAGACTAGAAACAATTGAATAGAGAAGTTGATATTTGACACAGGACACACTAAAGATTTTTTATTTAAATGTCTCGAGTCAGAATAGTTAGGGGTTGATTATAACAGTCTGGAAAGATATGTCTGATTTTTGACGCAATCAAAGTACAATAGCCGGCAATAAGGATCTTGAGCTGTTGCAGATCATTTTGGTAAGAAAATTGATGAAATTAAACTCAATAGGGTATTGAAAGTCTTATTCAGCACTGACTTTAGAAATACTTTTGCTATAAAAAAGAAGATTGTTAATAATTGAGAGTTTGCTCACACAATAAGTCTCGCAGAAAGCATTCTTGCCAACAAGTCGGCAAAAATGGCCTCCGCTATATTCATTGAAAGTTAACACTACTCAAAACCGCACCTATCTTTATCGTTAGGTACGGCTTTAACTTTCTAGCTTTTAGCTGAGTAGTTTATCGCTTTCTAGTTTCGAGCTAAACTTCGTATTCCAGCTCTGACTCCAAATTTCTGGTTTCAAGCCATTCAGAATAAACAGACAAATCAAGCCAATTCCATTCATCAAGACGAATATTTAAAATTTTTCCATCCAGGTACTCAACCACAACTCGGGCTAGATGAGCTTCAACATATAACAAGGCTTTCACCTTAATAAGCTGACCTGTTAAATTGATGTAGTAATATCCTGGGACAGGCTCTTGCTTAACCGCCATGACTACTTCCTCCGGCTTTTTATAAGTCATTATTATAAACGTTTATTATCTCTGATCTGAAATACAGAAAGAGCAACTCTCACACTAAATGAGACTGCAAAAACGTTCTCCTCTCACACTCTTTTGTTATAACAATATTTAGGCTCGTTACCAGTAACAGCATCTAAAAATGTAATTTAGTCACAGTTTCTAGCGACGGCTTATTGTTCATTATTTTTTTGTTAAGGCCAACTTGCTTTTTTAATTCTGACATTGACCATGTGAATTATAATAACAAGAATGCATGCGGACATAAAGCCACAGAACACAAGCTTTTGTTTTTGAGTATTATTGCCAACTCCTGCTCAGTAACGTCAAAAACAAGCTATATCATTGATTTATAGAGACCTATAACCGCAAATTAATTATTGCTTATATATGCTGTGGGAAAATTTCAAGCATTCGCGCAAAAAATAATTTCAATATATTTCACTACTTAGCCACACTTTGACTCACCACAGCTCAAACACGTCAAACAACCGTCCATCACAATAGCCGCCTTGGTATTACATTTAATACATAATTGGGCACCCTCAGGAAAATCACTCACTTCTTTTGAATTATTTAAATCAGCGTTTATCGATGCCTCATACTCGTGTCGTTTTTCACTAATGAGCTTTTTCTGATGCTCATCAAGACCATCATCTTTTAGCAAACCAATCATCCGCATATGTGATTCAATAGCATCGCCTATTTCTGCGACTAAAGATGGCATATACTTGCCACCTTTTTTAAAGTACCCGCCACGCGGATCAAATACTGACATCAACTCTTCCACTAGAAATGTGACGTCGCCCCCTTTTCTAAACACTGCAGACACAATACGTGTGAGAGCCACTATCCATTGAAAATGATCCATATTTTTTGAGTTGATAAAAACCTCAAATGGACGACGTAATTCATTTTCAGTCCCTTGATTAAGAATCACATCATTAATAGTCACATATAAAGCATGCTCAGAAAGTGGCGTCTTAATTTTATAGGTCGAGCCCAACAACATTTCCGGGCGCTCTAACTTTTCCGTCAATTGCACTATATTGGATTCTTCTGGTAACTCAGCAGCCGAACTTGAAGCCTCAAGTTCTTCTTCTACTACCTTATACGCTACTATTTTGCTATCAATCTTGACCGACATGTTAACTCCATTCAATTTATTACTCGACACTCACAAAGTTTAGCTTAGGTAAACAAGCTCTCATTGATTCATGCTGATATATATTATTCTTCATAAAAACCGACAGTCAAACCATGGTTTGCTTTTACGGTTTCACGAATCACTCCCGCTCATGGAGAGAGTCACCTAGCTCAGCACTGCCATCGTGCGGCTAAACGACATCTCTTTTTAAAACCCAAAACACTTTACCGCTTCATTGTTAAAATTTACCATAATAGCCTTCTTTAAGGGCGTCATATAAATTAGCGGCAGTGTGCACTTCGCCATCATAGTCAATTTCTTCATTCCCTTTAACTTCCACTACTTCACCATTTTCAAGAGTGAATTTGTACGTAGTATTTTCAAGATCATGCTCTTTGACTAACACTCCTTGAAAAGCGGCCGGGTTAAATCTAAAAGTAGTACATCCTTTTAGCCCTTGACTGTAGGCATAGTGATAAATACTCTTAAAATCTTCAAATGGATAATTCGTTGGAACATTAGCGGTTTTAGAAATCGATGAATCTATCCACTTTTGCGAGGCAGCCTGCACATCAACATGTTCTTTTGGTGTAATGTCTTCAGCCGTAATAAAATAATCAGGCAGTTTATTGCCCTCTTCCTCAACATAAGGCATCGCATCAGCATTAATCAATTCACGATAAGCGAGCAGCTCAAAAGAATAAACATCAACTTTTTCTTTGCTTTTCTTACCTTCACGAATGACATTACGTGCATAATGATGCGCAAAACTAGGCTCAATCCCGTTACTGGCATTATTCGCTAAAGACAGTGATATAGTGCCTGTCGGCGCAATGGAGCTATGATGAGTAAAACGTGCGCCCACTTCTTGTAACTCTTCTACTAGCTCAGGTGCGACTTCTGCCAGCTGCTGCATGTAACGACTATATTTCACCAGTAATACTTTTCCTTTCACCTTATCCCCTAGCTCAAATCCATCGACTTTCATTTCAGGACGCTGGCGTAACATTGTCGCGGTGACTATAAAATCTTCCTCCATAATAGGCGCCGGCCCCTTCTCTTTTGCCAATTCAAGACCTGCTTGCCAACCTGCTAGTGCAAGCTCACGACTGACACGTTCAGTGAATTTGAGCGATTGACTCGATCCATATTTCATTCTCAACATGGTCATAGAAGAACCTAATCCTAAAAAGCCCATGCCATGACGCCGCTTATTCAAAATAGCATCCCGCTGTCCTTCCAGTGGCAGACCATTAATTTCAACAACGTTATCTAACAGTCGAGTAAAAATAGAGATGGTTTTACTATATTCTTTCCAATCAAAACGAGCATTCTTAGTAAATGGCTCATGCACAAACCGCGTGAGGTTAATGGACCCCAATAAACAACTCCCATAGGGAGGAAGCGGCTGCTCACCGCAGTTATGTGCGTGCAAACCATTCGCATCAAATGTATTGATCCCAGGAACTTGCACATCATAAACTTCTTCGTGTCCATCAGCAGTGACACTCTCTATTTGTGCAATAAACCGCTCGCACTCTAGACTTTGTGTCAAATTATCTAACAAGGTATTTAAGAGATCAGCCTTCACTGAATCAATAAATCCTACTTGCTGTTTAAACTGAACAATATTATCGCCTCTCAGCAATAACTGATACTGATTAGCACTCTGATCCTTGTCTCTAGTAGAATCATCAGTCACTGACACTTCCACTAACGGGCTATTGCGAATAATCACTGAAGCAATACCCAGACGCAACAACATTCGCTGAACCGCTTCTAACTTAGCAAGTTCAGGCAATACTAAACAAATACTGCCGCTCTTTTTTAAACACCGCACAGATGCACTCGCATCAAAAATCCCGCGCAAAAATCCTTGGTGAAAACAACTTGAGCTGTTCTCTAATGCTGAACTAATAGTATCGTTTTTTTCTTGCATGCCCAATTTGAATGCTAGATCGCGTAGAGACCTTAAGCTAAGTTGCGACTCGTTCTGTCCAGCAATGTTCTGCCAAGATGAGATCTGACCACTCTGCGGCATGTTATCAGCACAACGCAATACCTCGTTCATCATATTCACACGAGAATGAACCAACAAATTCCCGTTAGCAGCGACAGGTAATTGCCATGCTGACAAAATTGCAGTGTCAGCAGTTAACATTCCGTCGGCACTTAACAGGCCAAGTAAATACCCTTCGTCTTGGCTATACGCCCCAGGCCACTCGGCTTTATCACGGTGATTATTTAATAAAATTCTATCTCCATGCTCTAGCGAACTCGCTTCACACCACTCAGTCGTTGTATGATTTTTATCAAAACGAATAACACGACGCACCCGATGATCAGCAGTTAAACGTAATTGATGACCTTCTTGTGTACGTAAACAAAATACTTGCTTGTTATCCGTTTTGAAAAAACCTTGCTCACCACTAGCATGATCTTGCCCGTCGACTCTCGCCTTAAAGGCCTTGCCCAACAACTCATTTACCTGACGCGGACCCTCACTGGTTTGTACCCAGGTATTAGCCACCACACAAGGATTGGTTGCACGAATATTTTCGCAAAACCAATTATTATTCATTTGATTCACTTTATCGATAAGGATAAATCCAGGCTCAGCAAAATCATAAGTCGAGCTCATAATCATATCCCACAGACGTTTCGCAGGAATCGATTTGTACACACGACATGCCACCAAACCATGAGAATTAGTCACATACCCTTCGCTAATCGGCCACTCACGCCAGATCACTTGTTCTATGTCTTGCAGATCCAGGTCATGTGACCCCACTTCATCTTCATTGACAGGAAAAGCAAGTTTCCAGATCAAATCATTATCCACAGCATGCATAAACTCATCAGTGATCAGCAATGACAAATTAAATTGTCGTAGGCGACCATCTTCACGTTTGGCACGAATGAAATCCATGACATCAGGATGCCCAATATCAAAGGTTGCCATTTGTGCACCCCGTCTACCACCAGCCGATGAGACGGTAAAACACATCTTGTCGTATATATCCATGAATGACAGAGGGCCCGAGGTATAAGCACCTGCTCCAGAGACATAGGCTCCTTTGGGGCGTAAGGTAGAAAATTCATACCCTATGCCACAGCCTGCTTTCAAGGTGAGTCCTGCTTCATGCACCTTTTGTAAGATGTCATCCATTGAATCAGTGATCGAACCCGAGACTGTACAATTAATCGTTGAGGTAGCAGGTTTATGCTCCAACGCTCCGGCATTTGACATGATACGACCTGCCGGTATAGCGCCATGACGCAAAGCCCATAAAAATTGCCCATACCATTCTTCACGAATATTCTCTGGTTCCACTTCTGCAATCGCTTTTGCCACACGTTTGTAGGTATCATCCATTTCCGTGTCGACCGACTGACCGTCACGGGTTTTAAGACAATATTTTTTATCCCAAATATCAATAGAAGCTGATTGATACGGAATAGTACCTTTGCTATCGGTGACAGCCTTTAAATGAGCAGGTTTCATTAGCGCCTTTATCCTTAAGTATGTTATTTATTATTTATTATTTTTAAACTGAAAAAGTGGCCAATATTCAACCACTACATATTGTGCCTTGATGATATAGACTAGATTCTGATGTGGCTCCTGTCAAGAAAACCCTTACAAATAAACAATAATTTTTATTCTTTATAAATCAATAAGTTATACTGAGTATATTTTAAGCACGACACTCCAGACAGCTCAATTATAGTTATTTCCAAAATTAACTCTACACAACATATAGTGTTAACAACCTGTGTACATTATGTGAATAAATCGAAAAAATTGGATGAAATTAGGGACTTGTATGATACAAAGAAGGGAGAATTTTACGGGATCCCCGGTTGATTGCACAAATAACAACCACACCCTCTTCAGTCAAAAATAGAGGCGATAAAAGAACTGCTCTACAACCCTCATTTACAAGGGGATTACAAGCATCACTTGATAAGCTTGCAAACTCTTGATATAGAAATTATAAGATTATTCAGGCACAGTTCATGTACACTTGGTTAATATTGTTTCTACCCACTAAAAATTTATATTTTTCAAAAAATGCATTTCATTTTTTAATCACATTTCAGTAATAGGCAAACTGCATGACAAAATTTAATAAATTAATATCCTTAATACTATTATTTTCCATAAACAACATCAGCTTTAGTGGTATGCCTCATTCTTTTAATGGGCAAGCCATGCCATCACTGGCCCCTATGTTACAAAAAGTTATGCCTGCAGTGGTTAACCTTCAAACAATCGGTTCCAGTGTTGTTGGCGGAAATAGTAGTAACAATCCATTTTACCAACCTCGCACTCGACGACACCGCAGCCTGGGCTCTGGCGTTATTGTTGATGCAGCCAACGGTTATATTTTAACGAATAACCATGTGATCGCTAAAGCCACTTATATCCGGGTAATCCTTGCTGATAAACGAGTCTTTAAAGCCAAAATTATTGGCAGAGATCCTAAAACAGATATTGCAGTGATTCAAATCAAAGCAAAAAACTTAACTGCCATGAAAATGGGGAATTCAGACCATGCCCGTGTTGGTGATTTTGTGGTGGCTATAGGTAATGCATACGGCCTACAAAACACAGTCACTTCCGGAATTATCAGTGCACTCGGACGAGTATTACCAAGTGGCCGCCGTGGAAATTTACAAAATCAGCCCTACCAAGACTTTCTGCAAACCGATGCTCCCATCAATCCTGGCAATTCAGGCGGAGCGCTAGTGAATATGAATGGAGAGTTAATTGGCCTGAATACTGCTATTATTTCACCCCGCAGTCGTGGCGGTAAAAGTGGTGGTAGCATAGGACTTGGGTTTGCCATCCCGGTTAATATGGCACGTAATCTTATGAAACAACTAGTCAATTTTGGTGAAGTACGACGCGGTAAATTAGGCGTCATTATCCAAGATCTTACGCCTAAAATTGCGAAAGCATTACACTCAACCGTTCGCCGTGGTGCCGTTATCTCTAGGCTGATACAAAATTCTGCTGCTGCACAAGCAGGTTTACGAGCAGGCGATATTATCGTATCGGTAAATGGTAGACGCATATTAGATGCTAATTCCTTGCGCAATTCGATCGGCACTATTCAACCAGGCGATAAAATAAATGTAGTCTACTTACGTGATGGTAAACGCGCTAGCACATCGGCTACATTACGAGGCAAAGGTTTTTCTAGTAAAGATGGCAGAGCCAATACTACTGCGACATTAGCCGGCGCAAAAATAGCCGCTATCCCCCCCAAATTTAGCAAAATTAAAGGGGTTGTCGTCACCAATGTACGTCGTGACAGTCGCGCTTGGAACTCTGGTATCAGACGTGGCGACATTATTACTAGCATTAACCGTCGCAGTGTACAAGATATGACAAGTTATAAAAAAGTATTGAAAAACAGGCAAGGCACTCTTCTACTCAATATAAGACGAGGCAACGGAGCCTTGTTTTTATATCTTGATTAATCAGTATTCAGGGCAGGCACTCTTTAATGAGTGCTTGACCCTCACTTGAATTGATAGCCTATATACAAATATAATTAGCCTGTAAACTTTATTGAACCAGCATAGCGGGTAGAAATATTATGCAGTATGTCATTTATCCCACTGTCCTTAAACGCTGTCTTTATTTTATTGCAGCATTCGCATTTTTCTTTATTGTCTTTATGATTCCTTATGATGACGGCTGGCTACCTGATAGCAGAGGCTGGAACTACTATACATCCTTACAGGGATTGTCTGAAACAATGACTAGCCTAGGTGGAATTATTTATTTTTCACTTGCTGTTATATTGATGGCGCCATTTTTTATATTAGGCACATCCTTTTTATTAGCTAGCACTGTATGGTCAGCAGCAAAAATCAAACAGGGCAAACTCTATTTTTATGGCCCGTTACGCTTCACAGATAAAGCAGTATTTGAATTATCTACAATTGAGTCTATAGTCATAAAACAATTTTCTGTTTGGTGTAGTAATGATGGTTCAAACGCGATAACACTGAGTGCAGATTATATGAGTAAAGAACAGCTCATAAAATTTCTGGCAAATGCAGGCCACTCTAGAATTAAAATCATTGATGCCGATAAATAGTTAAACAATAAATACTAAGAAAACAGTCGCCGCTGCTCCCATTTGCACGACTACACTAGTTTACATTCACATGACTCCAGTTCAGGTCGTCAACTTACGATAAATTTCAGACACTTTAGCCGGCAATTTTCTCACTTCATCAATCACGGTATAATTCACCGCCCCATACATATGCGGCAAATAATCCCCGGCATCTTTATCAATGGTAATACAAAAAGAATAAATTCCATGTTGGCGTGCTTCAATTAGTGCCTTACGAGTATCTTCAATACCATACTCCCCACGATAACCATCAAAATCATCAGGCTTGCCATCAGAGAGTGTAATGAGTAACTTAGTCCGTGCCTCTACTTGATTAAGCAAACCACTGAGATGCCGTATTGCTACCCCCATACGCGTATAGTCTTTCGGCTTGATCCCCCCTATTCGTTTTTGTACTTGTTCAGAATATGTTTCTTCAAAAGTTTTTATTCTAAATAGCTCACAGCGCTGCCTTGTCATCCCAGAAAACCCATAAATCGCATAACGATCTCCCAGCGCTTCCAAGGCCTCACAAAGTAATACCAACGATTCACGTTCGGCTTCATTAATCCAGCCTTTGGTTGAACCACTCATATCCACCATGAACATTACCGCAATATTGCGCTCATCACGCATGCGCTTTAAAAATAGTTGATCCCCTAATTCAAGCCCGGCTTTAACATTTGCCAAGCCTTCCACTAACGCATCAATATCAATATCTTCGCCATTACTTTGTTTTTTTTGTGTTTTATCTTCGCCACGTAATATCTCAAATGTTTTGCGTATTTGCCGCACGAGTCCACTGTACTTTTTAAGCGTTTTGTCTACAAAGCTAGAGTCAGTGGCACTGACATCAGTTTCTCGTAATACACACCAATTCTTACGATAGTGCTGCCGTATATAATCCCATTCAGGATAGACAAACGCTCCTTCCTCACAGCTCGCGTCGCTCCAAACATCAGAGTCTTCTACCTTATTATCATACTGATAGACTCCTTCTCCTGCCGGCACTAAATATCCCGCTGGAATTTCACCCAGATCTTGAATTATTGACTGCATTAACACTTTAGCGCTATCAGGCAGTACCACTGTACGATCACCGATAGTCACTTCAATATCGCTTTCTCCAGACAATAATTTATCAACATCCAAACGCATTTCAATTGATTGCCTGCTCTCTGGATTGTCGCTATCCATTTCAGCAATAACGTTCTCTTGTTGCTTATTATTCTGCTTATTTTTTTGATTGATTTGTTGACTGGCTGACTCACTTTTGAGCCCACTAGGATCGTCTAACAGTTGAAACAATAAATATTGAAATTGATTTTTTTCCAATAAAATGCGTTGTAAACGAATAGTCGCTACCTTATCGGGATAACAATCGACGCGAATACATAAGCCTGGAGCGGATATATACCCTGTCACTTTTTGATGTGTGTACTTTTGAGCATAGTGATTAAGTAGTTTAATACTTAAGCCCATATCCGCCTTTAAGTCGCTTAGATGTGCATAGACATCATGACATTCATGATTTTCTGGCATCAATTGTTGTTCTGCAAGCAACAAAAGATTATCGATATTACGTGTTATTCCTGGGTAATCTTTCTTAAGTCGAGCATAGAGCCGAATCGTTTCAAACCAAGATAATAACGGTAGTGCTTCTTCACTAATCAGGGATAGTGCGTCAGCATACTTTATACACCAACTCCCATAGTGATTTTGCGCCCATAATAAAGAAGCCTGCGCCCTGTATAATGCTAAGTTATTGTCCGGACCCTCAAAGAGACTATTCAAGCCCGGTAAAAAAATAGCGTCAGTATCAGTATAAATCGCCACTGCTTGTTCAATTTTTAAACGCCTGCCGTGTAATCCTTGTATATACAGTTCTAACATTGCTGATACTTTATTGAGTTCAATGCCCTTTTTGTGTGCTTTCACTTCATGCAAAAATAATTCAACGTCTTTTAGTGCATCAATGGCAGCATACAAACCAGTGGCATCAAACATATCGATCGCATTAAGCAGCCACTGCTCTACTTGTTTGTTGGTCAAAGTGGCAAAAGCGATAGGAGCAAAATGAGCGAACTGAAAGGCCATCTCAACATTACTACGTGCTGTCATTTCAACCCAGTGAAAAATAAACTCTTGCCGCTCCGGGCATAATTTTGCAATGGCCTGTGCTTGGATACTTACTTTCCGTTTGACGGACAATACCGGCTCAAGAAATCTATTAAGCTGCTCTTCAATGTTCTTAGTAGACAAGAGAGTAATCTTATCTTTCATGTCTTTTTTTTCTTGTTTGGTTTTTTTATCTGCGATATTTTTTGTATCTTTTGCACTCAATGTCTCAGCCTATTGTTGCCAAACAGATCACCACTAACGATAGAGGATTCGATTAGTAAACCAAACTTTCAAGCAAACTTCACTATAAAATATAAGTAGAACCAGACGTATCAATAAAAGTGTATTAGCCACTACTAATTTCTAAAATAGCTTACTTATTCTATAGAACTTACGGTAATTCATGCTAAAAGGCATTATTTTGTCGCTATTACACAGTGAATGCCCCCAAGATCACAAACTCCTTAAGCTACCGTAGTGAGTGGCCGATAGTATTTTCAAGTACAGTTTAAAATCATTTTTAAGGAACAAAAATGGCCTACGGACTCACACAAATATTACTGCTTGAAAATACTGCTGGCGCTCAAGCGATGACAAAATTAACGCTAGAAACTCTAGGCGGATTCCAAATCTGGACGGCGAGTGAAGGCAATGAAGTGCTTAATATTTTGCAATATAACAGACCCGATTTAATCATTTTAGATGAAGACATGCATGAAAATATGCAAGCGACAGACGACTCTTCTGCCTACCGAATAGTACAAGAAGTTTTCAACGATAATCCAGTACCCACTATTTTTATGACCTCTCGCGAAATTAATAGCAGCACAGATCGATTCGCCAAAGCAGGTGCAATTGCCGTCATCAGCAAACCCTTTGACCCAATGACCTTATCATCTTTAATCGAAAACATCTGGAAATCGTGGCACATCGCTGTTTGAGACTAGTAACGATGATAAAGTTTACTGCGTAAGAACAGCATTACTACTTAAGATCATAAGATTAACAGTAGAATCTAATAGGCTATCGGCAAAACCTTAAAAGCGCTCATTCACTTTTAAGGGCAGTAAGACTGATTACTAATTTGCGAAAGTTTCCCCAGGTTTGATCGCTTCAATAGTGGCGGACACCAAATAATCGGTGACGTAGGCGTTGTCAGTCCAATCCTTAATAAATTGCTTAGACTCATCTTTGGGTTTAATAGCGACTTGTGTAAAACCCGCACCTTTTATCATCTGCTCAAGGTCAGCGATCAATGAAGCATTACCCATACACCCTGATATCAAAGCCGGATCATTACGCATTTCATCAGGTAATTCACTTGTAGCCACTATATCTGAAATAGCCAGACGTCCACCAAATTTTAAAATACGAAATGCTTCTTTGAAGACTTGTGGTTTATTCGGCGATAGATTAATAACACAATTTGAAATAATAACATCAACCGTATTATCGGCTATTGGCATAAATTCGATTTCACCGAGACGAAATTCGACATTAGTGTACTTTCCTTTTGCTGCATTATTACGTGCCTTACTCACCATGTCAGGAGTCATATCAATACCAATCACCATGCCATTTTCACCCACTTCAGGCGCAGCAAGAAAACAATCAAATCCCCCTCCAGAGCCCAGGTCCACCACCACTTCACCTTCAATTAGAGAGGCAATAGCACGTGGATTCCCGCAACCCAAGCCCATATCAGCACCCGCAGGCGTATTGTCTAAGTCTGATTGGCTATATCCTAGTCGCGTCGACACTAACTGGTTAATTTGATCATCACTAGACACCCCACAACAGCCTCCTGCAAATTCCGTAGACTCGCCATCATTACTTGCATTAGCCACTTTCGAATAAGCCTCACGCACAGTTTGTCGCAGTTCGTCTTTTTCTTGCTCTTGCTCATTATTGCTTGCTTCAGGAGGACAACATTTGCTCATGATACTTCTCCATTACTGATTAATCTGCAGTGCTGCATTTTGTAGCTGTTTCACTACAAGTCATTAAACGATAAAACAACACTAGTCGGTGCGGATTACTCAGCACCTTAAATTTACCAGCGTCACTTGCCATCATTTTATTATTCGACATATTCGAAATATTTCGAAATATAGATCAATTACTATCAAAAATCAAACTATGCAAGCTATACCGATAATAACTTAGTTTCACTAGCACTAGAAAGCAGAGGCTTTCAGACTTTAAGTTCACACTAATATAGTGCTATACAAAAAAATTTAAGCCACAAATTAAAAGAGTGATTTGCTTAACTCACTAATTGCCATTAATATTTCTGGATCATCTGATAATGCTTGGGCAATAGCGCTGTGGCAAGCGACTGCTGGTTCGATACCACTTTGAATCAACTTACCAGCATGCACCAGTAAACGGGTACTAGCGCCTTCGTCTAAACCACTGCCTTTCAGATGGCGAGTCATGTGCGCAAACTTTACTAATTTCTCAGCAAT
>UOFL01000130.1_pt1 | contig 22248 bp, 21 predicted proteins | sample 1990081 | NCBI WGS metagenome assembly UOFL01 (sample SAMEA4728526, study PRJEB27164) | hydrothermal vent metagenome | biome: marine basaltic hydrothermal vent biome; feature: marine hydrothermal vent; material: mineral | place: Pacific Ocean | collected 2011-06-14/2011-07-23 | depth 1741 m | reverse complement strand
ATGACTTTTATTATTAATTCTACTAAGCGTGATTAGTATTAAAGATAATAATGCAATAAAGTTTAATTGAATTAGTGTGCTTGACTCGCGCCAGGCAAATGAAATGACAAATATAGAGCCACTCGCTATTACTAACAGCGCTTTTCTTTTCGGTTTTTGAGGTCTATGTACAAAGACAAATAATAAGGCTAGTAGAGTTGAAAAAATAACGACATTCACTGCGAAGCCATAAACGTTAAATAGGTAACTTCCTGCTACGGTACAAATGCTAATGGCAATTAATGGTAAGGGCTCATATTTCTCGGGAGGAGTGGATTCATTTGAGGATTCTTTTGTGGGTCCTTGTATTTCAATGTCACTGTCTTTATTGAGCTCTTCATTTTTGTGTTCTGCGTCCTTGTGTGCAACAGTTGTCACATCCCTTATATTTAAGTGCTCAGTGGATTTTTTTTCGCTTACTTGAGCGATATTTTTTGTATCAGAATTATTAGTCTCAGTGACTTCATTAGACTCTTTTGAGTCAGCGATGGTTGAGTCACTATTTTTTGGGATACTATCTTTTGAATCAGCGTCTTGCGTCAGCACTTTATTCATAATTAGCCTTGTTGTTTGCTTAGTAGAGAATATTGTGTTGAAACTCTAAGGGGCAAATATGGCAATGTGGAGTACGAATTATGACAGTCGGCTGATTAAATAAAGCTTTAAGACGAGTGATACTAATAGTGAGACTTAGTGGGCCTTTTGTCTGGGCCAGCATTTTCCGGCTAGGCCTTAATTTTCTGGGTTCTATTTTTTCTTAAGGAGATAAAAGACTTTTTCTATATTCCTTGATCCAAGCAATGGCAAAAATGAACCATATAATACTGAGGGTCAGTTCAGACAAGGCGAGTGAGCGAGCAGCAGGGTTTGCCCATGCCTCCATAACGCCATGAGTGAAATATAAGCAGCATAATAGACTAGACCATTTAAAGGTATAGAGTTTGTTTTGGATCATCCCTTGTAATGGGAACCATAATGGAAGGGCTAAAAAAATCAACACCATAATGCGCTCCTTTATCTCAAGAGTACTATAGGGTTGACCAGATCCATACCAGTAGAGCAAAATAATACCGATGCCAATAACGCAGATCAAACTGACATATTTATAAACTGTTTGTAAGCTCATTTAAGATAAATATCCAGACAGTCGTTAACTTTTAAGAGCAGTGTGATTGCTTTCATGACTTGATTAAAGTTTCCCTAGATCTTTTAAGGCGTGTGCAGTGAGTGCTAAGCGTTTGCCTTGTGCTTTACATATTTGGATTTCGTCGTGAGTGAGCGGATTGTTATTGTCACTTCCTGCTACATGGCTTGCGCCATAAGGAGTGCCTCCGTTATTAGTGCTGGATAACTCGGGTACTGAATAGGGTACCCCACTAATGAGCATGCCATGATGTAGTAATGGCGTCATCATGCTGAGTAAAGTGGATTCTTGACCTCCATGCATACTGGATGTTGATGTAAACACAGTCCCTGGTTTTCCATCAAGAGCACCCGATAACCATAACGATGTAGTTTTTTCCAAAAAGTATTTCAATGGTGCTGCCATATTACCAAAGCGACCAGGACTTCCTAAGGCTAAGCCTGCGCAGTTTTTGAGATCATCAAGTAGAATATAAGGAGGTCCAGAATCAGGAATTTCTTTTTCAGTTTGTTCAGTATTGGTTGATATTTCAGGTATGCATCTTACAACACTTTCTGTATTTGGGATTTGTTCAATTCCAGTACAGAGATGAGTCGCCATAGAGGCAACAGAGCCATGACGGCTATAATATAATATTAATATTTTAAGCATGTCGTTAAAAAATACTTTTTACAGTTTCAGGGGGGCGACCAATAATGGCTTTGCCAGCAGCAATGACTATTGGACGTTCGATTAAGATGGGATTTTCAAGCATGATATTAATCAATTCATCATCACTGCATGTCGTATTTTTAAGGTCTAATTCTTTATACTTGGATTCTCCTTTACGCATTAATTCACTTGGAGTTAAATTAAGCATCGTGAGAATATTTTTTAGCTGCTCGAATGAGGGAGGTGTTTTGAGATAATTGATAATCTCAGTTTCTTTGCCTTCAGTGCTTAGAATTTCCAACGTTTGCCTAGACTTACTACAAGCTGGATTATGCAATATCTGGAATTTATTCATTTCTCGCCTCAGATAATATTAGTCTAAAGTAATTTAAGTCAATTAATTTTCAATTGAAGTATTAATATGACAATTCTATCACTATTGCTTCAAATCAGACAGATAGAAATTTTGCTTGATAGAGTATAGAGGCGAAAATTAAAGCAACTGCTGATAGGTTTAATAAGGAGGTATTTATACCCGCCTTGTTATAGCATAACCTTGACCTGATTTATGACAGGCGTATAGTATGTCAGGGGTATTATATAAGGTTTATGTTAAGGAATAAATTGTTGTGGTTCATCAGCAAGTGAGAGACTGTGAATGAGAATTTAGAGGCTTTTGCAATGTGGTGATATTATTATGCAATAAATCATAACTTAATTTGAGTCTTTTAGGGTATATTGGGGGAAGTGGGCTTGCGGGGATTATGAGTGACAATGATTAGATATGCGGGATTGATGATTTTGTTGGTGTTACTTTCAGCATGTACTGCAGCTCCAATTCAAGAAATGAGTGACGCACGTCAGGCGATCACTGCTGCTTCTCAAGCAGGCGCTGATAGTCGGTCTCCTTCAGTTTTATTTAAAGCAAAACAATACCTTATGGTAGCTGAGAGTGCGCTGGAGAGAGGTGAGTATGGTGTGGCTAAGAGGAGCGCATTAAAAGCTAAACGACAAGCAGTCAAGGCGCGACTAATTTCTGTAAACGACCCCCTATAAATTATAATATTTAAATAAAAATATAATATTATTAAATTATTATATATTGATAGATGTACTTATTAATATGCCCATGTAAAAAGTGATTTATTCTTGACAGCTTTGTGACGTCGATGTTACGTTGCTTATGCTAAGTTGCTAACAAGAACTCACTTAATTTATAAATTTTAATAGCTAACTGGATGTGGAGTATATAGCCAATGAAACTGAAAAGAATATTAACCCTTGCAAGTGCTGCATTTTTATCTGTTGCATTAGTCACTGCTTGTGGAAGTAAAGCAAAGCGATCGACTAGCTCTGATGCAGCAGCTGCAATATCTTCTGCTGAGACTACAATGAAAAAGGCTGGCGCGCTCAGCTGGATTTGGCGTGATACTGCTAAAGACCTTAAAAAAGCGAAAGCAGCTCAGAAGAAGGGTGATAATGCTGGGGCGGTAAAGTTTGCTAATAAAGCAAAAAGACAAGCTGATATGGCCATAAAGCAATATCATTATGAAAAATCTCTTAATCGTAGTGTAAAATCTAAGAGACGTAGAAGAAGCTGAAATTTAGCTTACGCTTGAATAATATTAAACGCGGCCTCGATGGCCGCGTTTTTTATGGATAGCTATTTCGTAGGCTATTGAAATTAGCGTATGTGGCATGTACTTCTTCCTTGTCACACACTTAGCACTATGAATTTTAATCAGCTTGATGGGTGATGACTTGGATTGATTCAGGAAAATATCAGGATGAATAAGGACACGATTTTTGATTTTTTACGATTATTATTTAAAAGGTTTTCGCGTGATCGCTGTCTGTCACATGCCACTAATTTAAGTTTTACTTGGTTGTTATCTGTCGTTCCACTAATGACGGTCAGTTTAGCAATATTAACCGCATTTCCTGTGTTTGCAGAGATTAGTGCTGAGCTTCAGAAGTCGTTTTTTACTTACTTAACACCTAAGTCTGGTGCTATCCAAGATGTTCAAAAATATATCACAGAATTTTCTGCGAAGGCCACTCAACTAACAAGTATTGGGGTGGTATTTTTAATTGTGACTGCACTAATGTTAATGAATACGATTGATAATGCTTTTAATGAAATATGGAATGTACGCATTCGCCGTAAACCAGTCATTGGTTTTCTAGTGTACTGGGCAGTATTGACTATTGGTCCTTTACTGGTAGGGGTCAGTTTAGTGGTTACCTCCTATCTTGCGACCTTACCCTTTTTGAGCTCAACAGTAGCGAATGTTTCTAGTAACAAAATTATCCTTAATTTGCTGCCAATCATTGCTACTAGTTTTGCTTTTACGTTAATGTATATGGTGATTCCTAATCGCAGTGTTTCCTTTAAACATGCCTTGATTGGCGGGATAGTCGCTTCCATTCTTTTCGAGTTATCTAAAAGAGGCTTCACACTTTATGTGACAGCTTTTCCGACGTACAAATTTATTTATGGAGCCTTGTCCACCATTCCTATCTTTTTAATCTGGGTTTATATTAGTTGGGTGGTCGTATTGTTAGGTGCTGAAATTACGCACTGCTTATCAATATTTCAAGCTCATATTGAACGGAAATCGACTAAAAATAATGCTTTATATGAAGTGTTGGACATTATTCATGTTATTTCAATTCGTCAAGACAAAGGGCAGAAAGTCCACAGTAAAGATTTACTGAAAGACTTACCTTTGCATGAAGAATATGAGCTACTTAAGCATCTTGAAGATCTTAGTCAGGCAGCAATAGTAAAAAGGACTCACTCAGGAGAGTGGGTGTTGGCACGTAGTCTAGAGGTTTACAGTTTGTATGAATTATATAAGGCCTGTCCTTGTGCCATTCCTGTCACTCATGAGGGTGAGTCATTGGAAAAAAATAAGTACCCTTTATTATCTACTCACTTGAATCAAAACTTAGAAACGATGATGGCGCTCACTCTTAAAGAGTTATATGACAGTAATGGTGACCAAAGCAGTAATCAGGTTAAAAGTCCATAATTTTTCAGGTATTTATCATGTTGAACTATTAGCGCTAAATGCTTAAAATACTATTTTAAATACTGAGTAGAAAAATGACACAAGTGACGATATACAGTACGGGGACTTGTCCTATCTGTGATAAGGCAAAAAGTTGTCTGGTCAAATGGAATATAAATTACGAGGAAGTGCGTGTGGATCAATCGACTTCCGGACTCAAAAAAATGATGAAGGCGACGAATAATGCTAGAACGGTTCCTCAAATTTTTGTGAAAGATAAATGGATTGGTGGTTTTGCTGAGTTGACTGAGTTACATATGGACGGAGAGTTGGACGATTTAATGGCATAAGGAGACTCTGATTAAATCAAGGTCTCAAATTAAATTAAAGGTCTCAGATTAAAGTCTATTGTGAAGACAATGCAGGTTCGGTCTAATCACTTAAATCTATTAGTTTATGTAGATTAGATCATGTTATGCCTAGCTTCCTTATAAAAAATAGAGAGTGATTTAAAATAAACATATTGTGGTTCAATTATTCTAACGTAAATCAATAATGTAATCTTGAATATCTTCACCTTCAATGTCTCCTTCATTAGTGGCAAAGCTCGTAATTGAAATGCCAGCATCTGTGACAGAGCCCTTATTTTTACTCAGTAAAGGGTGCCAATCAGGGAGGGGTTTGCCTTCCGATAATAATCGATAGGCGCAACTGCTAGGCATCCAGTCCAGAGTATTGATTTCTTGTGCGGTTAAAGTGACGCAGTCAGGCACCAGTATTGAACGTTCACTATAACGAGTACATCGACACTTATCCAGATCAAGTAATTTGCAGCTTACATTAGTATAAAAAACTTTTTCTGTGTCAATATCTTCGAGTTTAAGCAAGCAGCATCGTGCGCAATGATCACACAGGGATTCCCATTCTTGAGTATTCATTTCAGATAGAGATTTTGTTTCCCAAAATTTATCGTTGTTATTTGTCATGTTGTTTTACGTTTATCAATTTGGTCAATGATAATCTCAAATTTTCCGGTATTTCGTTGCTTGAAAAAATGTTGCAGTGCAGCAGTGACCACTGGAAAGGCCAAATCATGCCAAGGGATATCTTGTTCTGAAAATAAACTCACTTCCGAACTTTCGGGAGTCGGAGAATATTCTGACTTGAGCATACGGGCTCTGTAAATCATATAGATTTGGCTGATGTGTGGAATATTATAAAGGCAAAAAAGTTCAAGATCTTGTACCTCCGCCAGTGATTCCTCAAAAGTTTCTCTCTTAGCACCTTCATCGCTGGTTTCATCATTCTCTAAAAATCCCGCAGGAATTGTCCATAAACCAAGTCGGGGTTCAATGGCGCGTCGACATAACAAGATCTGGTCATTATAGCTGACGATACAACCAGTAATCACTTTCGGATTGTGATAAAAGATTGATTCGCAAGAGGGGCAAACAAAGCGGTGTCGATGATCATCTTCAGGAATCCTAGAGATCACAGGAGTTGCACAATTAGAGCAAAATTTCATTGATTTTCCATTGGGTCTATATTTAAAATATTCTTTTAATCCATATTGGCTATTTTTCATGCTACTTTTAACAGCTTGCCAAGTCTATTAGTCTGGTCAGGGAGTAGAAGTAAAAAACAAATAAGTTATTATACCTGAGAAGTGAGCTCAGTGTCCCACCTCTGGGTGTCTCCAGTCACATACAGTAAATTTACAGTTTAGCTGTTTACTAGCGACCGCTGAGGAGTAGTGGGGGGGGGCTGGAATGTCGTGAATATAATAGTCATTATTATCGCATTGTAAGTAACACTGACTGGATTTGAGTTGATCACTAACAACAGCGTAGCGTGATAAGCCTTGTGTAAACCCCGTCCCTGTTGCCTTTAAGAGTGCTTCTTTGCGTACCCAGATATGAAAAAATGCTCGTTCGAGGTCTGCTTCCGGGAGCTGTTCGATTAATTGAATTTCTGAGTCAGAAAAAAACCGCTGTGCCATTTTAATAATTCTTTGCTGGGGGCGGTGTTGTTGTACATCAATGCCTATTTCTTGAGTAAGGTTTATCGCAATAACACCCACATCTAATGAGTGGGATAAGTTAAAATGAAGGCCGATGTTAGGGGTACTACAGTAAGGTTTGCCATATTGTTGGATACCGAAATCTATTTCATTCTGAGGGCAATTGATCGAGTCGGCGATGATTTTTCTGGTAATCGCGCGAGTAATAATGAATTGATCGCGACGTGATTTTAATTTGATAGACTCAAGTTTGAGAGACTCTTTAGTAGAAAGAGAGGATCGGTAATAGTGAATTATTTCCGGACTCACGTTGAAGTCTAGATAAACAATTTTGGTTATATTTTTCGCTGGCGCGTCAGCAATATAATATTTATTTGCAACGTCGTTAATTTGATGCACAGTAGTCGCCTAAGTTCCGAGTATCGTGATTATATTATCACTCAGTCTAGAAGCTCCGGTCAATAATCGGGGGCAAAGATATTTTCATGCCAGGACCTGCGCGTACAGCAGGTTTTCCACGATATTTCTCGGGTACCGATGTGTCTACCTTTTCATCTTTTCCAGCTTTTCCAACTATCTCAGTTTTTGTGGAAGTGGCTGGTTTACTTATCTGCTTATCTATAGCAGGAGGATTACTGCTCTTGGGTTTGCTTTTTAGCGGTTTTTTATCCATTACTTTGGGTGACGGACCTGTAGTCGTTTTCTTGTCGTGATGCTTTGGTGATGTTGTTTGTGTTTCTTTGTTGGGTTGCGAAGTGCCAGCTTTACCCTTATCCTTACCCTTAGGTTGATTCGTTGACTTATAGTTTTCGAGTAGTGATCTATTTTTTAAACCATCAGGTATGCGCGTACGTCTCATGATGGTAGAGCGATTACGCACAGGGCTTTCTACCTTATGTGTTTTGTTCTTACTCTTGTTGGGTAGCTTTGAGCTATGCCAGCGAGCCAATACTTTTGCCTGACTCTGTTCAAGTCGTTTTAAGATAGCAAGGGCTTTTGCATTTAATACTAATATACTGATGCGACGGTTAATCGGGTTTTTGGGGTTTTTTCGGTCCAACAATATCGATGAGCCCATTCCAATAATTCGTGCGACTAGATGCCACTTAAGGCCACCATCAAGCATCGCTCTACGTGCCGTGTTGGCTCGATCAGCGGATAACTCCCAATTACTATAGTCAATGCGGTCTGTATAAGGTTTGGCGTCAGTATGACCAGTGATACTTATTTTAGAGTTTGCCTTATTAATGATCAAGCCTAGTTCATTAAGAATTTTATCTGCATAGGCTTGTAAGCGGCTACTCCCACTAGAGAACATCGGTCGTTTCGTTTTATCAATAATTTGAATGCGTAAGCCGTCATCTGTGATATCAATCAGCAATTGGTCTTTGAAACGTTTGAGGGCTGCTTTTTTAAACGACTGTTCGATATTTTTAGTGATTTTTTTGTAATGTTGTCGTTCAGCCTTAACAGACATGTTGTTGAGGTTTGCACTACGAGAGGCTCGTCTTGTATTGCGCCCTGTATTTCTAGGGTCGCCATTATCATGATTGGATTTTTCCAATACTCGTTGACCTTCTCCTTTAGGGAGTTCCATGGTTCCCCCCAGCTTGATCATGCTGGTACTGGCACCACCAGGCCCCATTTGCCCCTGAGCAGCAACGTGACTTTTACCTTCAGTTAAGCTGGGGTTCTTAAAATAACTGGATATTGCCGCTTTTTGTTCAACTGACGTACCTCCTAGTAACCACATCACCATAAAAAATGCCATCATTGCAATGGCGAAGTCTGCCATAGCAACCTTCCAGGCGCCCCCATGATGACCATGGCCGCCCTTATTAATCTTTTTGACAATAATCGGTTGTTTTTTATCTTCCATGTTTCTTGCCTGATGAAATCCTTGTCAGACTATTCCAGAGTGATGTTATTTATTATCTTTTAGATAAGCTTCCAATTCCGAAAAGCTTGGGCGGTCGCCACTGGCTAAAGTCTTTCTTCCAAACTCCACTGCTACTTGGGGGCTATAGCCATTGACGGTAGACAATAAGCATACTTTTAAACAATCAAAAATTTTATGTTCCCCAGCCACTCGATTACCAATAGCGGTGGACATGGGTGCTACAAATCCATAGGCCATTAAAATTCCTAAAAATGTTCCCACTAAAGCAGCTCCTACATGATGGCCAATTTCTTCGGCAGTGCCAGAGATAGCACCCATCGTAATCACAATTCCTAATACCGCTGCCACAATACCAAATCCCGGTAGGCCGTCGGCTACAGCTTGCAATGCGCCAGGGACTGCACTTTCTTCATGATGGTGTGTTTCCATTTCAATATCCATCAAGTTTTCGAGTTCGAAAGCATTCATATTGCCTCCGACTATAATTCGTAGATAGTCAGAGATAAATTCCATGACATGATGATCTTTAAGAATCTTAGGGTATTTGCTGAATATTTCGCTGGCTTCCGGCTCTTCAATATCGGCTTCTATCGCCATCATGCCCTCTTTGCGGGCCTTGCCAAAAATGCTGAACATTAAGGCTAATAATTCGAGATAAGACTTTTTATTGTACTTAGGTCCCCCTAATAAGCCCATGCAGCGTGAGAAAGTTGCTTTAATAACGCTGCCAGGATTTGCAATGATAAAAGCGCCTAAAGCGGCACCACAGATGATAATGAGTTCATTGGGTTGCCACAATGCATACATCTGTCCGTGAGAGAGGATGTAGCCACCCGCGACACACAAACAAACTAAAACAGATCCAATAATTAAAGCCATAAGTTATTTCACTATTCCATTATTAATACAAACTACTTTTCCATCTACTTCAGCGTATCGGCGATTCGAGGCCATGCTTGAGTCATTAAATGGCTTAATGGGGTTGCTTATCCTACTTACTCTGCTTATTTTGGCTTAGAGTAACGCTGTTGTCAGGATTGAGTAATGCAGCACATTAAAGATATATCACTCAGTGGCCGTTACTATAATCAGGGAACTCAATATGGACGTCGAGAAACAAATGAAGGGTAAGGATAATTGTGCAGAAATGCCCTCTGGCCTTGAAGCGTGGGCAGAATATTTGGCAAAGAAAGCGCTGCCATTAATAGAATCAACCACACGTTATGTTAATCAACTAGACAATCGTTCAGGGCGATCTGTGGAAAGTATTTGTGCCAAGTTTTTGTTAGATCCCGGTGCGGTAGTGACATTATTGCAGCAAGTGAACTCATTAAAGCGGGGCCGTCTTAGTAGTGAGATTACCACTGTTGAAAATGCGATTGTGCTATTAGGTATTGAGAAGTCGCGCCAGTTACTCAAGCGTTGCAAGGTTATAAAGCTCCCGGCAAAGGCGCCTGCATTAAAGCAGTATATAAAACAGGTTAATCTAGCCTATCATGCAGGCTATCTAGCGCATGAATGGGCGATGATTCGTGGCAGTATGGTTGCCAAAGAGTCATTTGTACAAACATTTCTATTTCGTATTGGCGAAATGTATATGTGGTTATATGGCCTCGCTGAAATCGCTAAAGTACGTAATGAGGCGATTAAGAAGCGTGTCCCATTTCGAGTCGCTCAACACGAAATAATGGGCTTCGATTTTCGTCAACTCAGTGCCCAAATGGCAAAAATTCTCAATATGCCTGAAATGGTACAAGTGTGTCATGACGAAAGTAATCTCGAAATTCCCAATATTAAAGCGGTACATCTGGCGAGCAGCTGGGTCTCTTTAGCCAGTCAATCAGGCCTCTATACTCGTAATATAAGGTCATGTGAAAAGAAAATCGCTGAACTAATCGCTTATACGCCTGAACAAGCCACTACTATGATACATAAAATTCTGGTGGAGATTGCTGATGACACAGTGATATACCAAATATCACCTTTAGCGCGTGAGTTACCTCGTACTGATGTTGAATTACCAAAAAACAAGCCCGCGGTGGTATTGGCCAAGGAAGCCAATCCTCAAGCGACATTAAAGTTCGCCGCCATTGTTGCTCCTACCCCTTCAGCGATTATTCAGGCAAAAAAGAAGCCTTCTGCCAGCTCGGAGACTGATAGTTCTGCTCAAGAAGTAGAAAGCAAGGGGAATATAGTTGACAGTAGCCTCCGCATCGAAGGCAAGAAAAAGGGCCTATTATCAGAAGAGAAACCTGACTATAATCCACTGACTGATAAGCGGACAGCCAGCGAAGTCTTAGCAGAGTTAATAGTGGAATTAACTACAGGCAAACTTAGATCACTGCCGCATCAACATTTAACAGCATTATTTTTAGCAAAATTGAAAAAGGCTTTGACTCTGGATCATGTGATCCATTGTGAAGTGGGTGCCAAAGGTAAAAATTTACGTGCTATTCAGTTTTCAGATAAGGAGACCCGGACTCGTCTTGGGAAATTCTGGGTGGACCTAACTCGTGATAGTGTTGTTACTCGTTTATTAAAAAAATCGCAGTCATTATGGTTGTCGGATACTAATCGTGAAAAGTTATGGCCCTTGTTGCCGACCGTAGTCAAAGGGTTAATTAACACTAAAGATTTTTATATGATGACCTTGGTGTTAAACAATGGAACCCACTGCCTTGTCTACGCGGATAGAGCGGTGAGTGACATTGAATTGGACGAGAAAACGTACAAAATTTTTAAAAAGCTATGTAAGCTTCTGGGTAGTAATCTCGAGTCACTCTAGCAAATTATTGGGTTTCACTTAGTCGCATAGTCTCACCCTAAAATCCCCTGAATTATTAATGGTAAGAGATTTAAAGATTTTTGCATTCAAGGCGATAAGTGGGGTGTAATTAAAAAAGAGTCAATTGAATGAAAAAATCTGCACCAAAATTGCTTATTATTGATGATGATGACTACTGCCTCGATATACTAGAGGAAGTGTTGGATGATGATTATCATTTATATCGAGCGAAATCAGGAGAGGAGGCGTTGCTTTTAATGCCGACCATTAATCCTGTACTAATCTTACTTGACATTAATATGGAGAATATTAATGGATATGAAACTTGTCGTCATATTCGTAAAAGTGAGCATCTAAAAAACACAAAAATTATTATGTTAACGGCATCTGCCATGAATGGGGATAAAGTTAAGGGGATTGAGGCGGGGGCCGATGCTTATTTAACTAAGCCCATTGATTTCGAAATACTACTGAGTACGATTAAATATTATGTTGCTGCATAAAATTTTTATAGTTTTTTTTACTGTTTACAATAATAGAGTAATAGGATGTCTCACGTGATAAAACTAATGGCTGTTGATGATAATGAATTAAATCTAGATATCATTGACGAGGCATTGTCGGATCAATATTCTTTGGAATTGGTGTCGTCAGGTGATGAGTGTCTCACTAAGCTCTCAGAAGCGGCTCCTTGTTTGATTCTTATGGATGTCAATATGCCCAATTTAAATGGCTATGAGACTTGTCAAAAAATTAAATCGGATCCGGAGACGTCGAATATTCCAGTCATATTTGTATCGGCCTTAAATAATTTAGACGAACGCATAAAAGGGTATGAGGCTGGAGGGGAAGATTTCGTTAGTAAACCATTTGAACCTAAGGAACTTAGTGCAAAAATCGAAGTGACGCTTAAAAACCGGCAAGCGGTTCTGGAAAAAGAGCAGGCTGCAAACGATGCAATGTCTGTTGCCATGACTGCTTTAGGCAATGCCAGTGAGTTAGGTAAAGTAATGCAATCTTTGGAGAGAATTTATGCTTGCAATACTTGTGAAAAACTGTCGCTAGAAATTCTAGACGTGACTGAGTCTTTTGGATTACATTGTCTCGTACAAATACGTACCAAAAAAGATGTCGTATCGGTGAGCTCTTCTGGAAATGTTAAGCCCCTTGAGCTTGATTTATTAGAAAAATTGCGTAGTAAGGGGAGAATTTATTCATTCAAATCGCGTACCATTTTTAATTATGAAATGGTGTCTATTCTGGTTAAGAATATGCCGGAAGAAGGTAATTTGATTGATAGTTTAGCGATCTTATTAAACGGCATTGAGTCACAGCTTAAGTTTATTACGCTGGAGATCACTAAAAAGAATCAAACTTTATTGATACAAAAAATGTTGCAACACACTCATAAAGCATTAGAAGCCTTGCAGACTAAATTTGAAGAGCATAAATTTAATGGGGCAAAAATCATTAAGAAATTACTAGAAGATTTTGAAATGGACCTCATTAGTTTAGGTCTTGATGAAGACCAGGAACAGTATTTTTTATCAGTCGTGGACAGGGAAATGGCGAAGGTGATGGCATTATATGAGTTTGGTGAAATAATGGATCATCAGTTCCAGGAAATTTTAGATAATTTTACTAAAATACTTAATATAGACTAGTGTATCTTATCAGTACTCAGGAAACTCTGTTCAATGTGTGATGACGATCTTACAGTACTTAAAAGTCAATGCTTGTGTTGGAATTCTTGTTAATTGATTTTCCTATTAGTGTCGATCGTCGTCTGCTGATGGGCTTTTTGAGTAGTAAGTTCATCCGCCAGACTCAATTAAAGTACCTAAGTTAGGTGTATTGCAGAATATGAATGAGACAAAACAATATCCAATACTCATCATTGATGATAATAAATCAATTTTTGAAGACTTTTGCAAAATATTATTACCCCCTATAGAGTGTGATGAGTTGAGTTCCATTGAGTCAGAATTATTTAGTTCTGAACTACCACAAACTTCTGGTCTTTCTTTACAGCCAGTCAATAAACAATATGTCATCGATTACGCGTCGCAAGGAGAGGAAGGCTATTACAAAATTCTTGCAGCGCAGTCTGCTGGCCAACCTTATATGATTGCTTTTTGTGATATGCGAATGCCCCCTGGATGGGATGGTTTAAAGACGATGGAACACATCGTTAAAAAAGACAGTAATATTCAGCTTGTTATCTGCACTGCATTTAGTGACCATTCATTTGAAGAAATTAATGTTCGTTTAGGAAATAATTCAAATGTGTTGGCACTCAAAAAGCCATTTGACCCCTTGGAGGTGCGGCAGCTTGCTAACTCACTTACTGAAAAATGGGTATCGCATGAGGTAGCCAATTTGCAGATGTCTAGACTTGAAGAGATGGTAAAGGCGCGAACAGAAGCGGTGCAAGAGAGCGAGGAAAGAATAAAAGTCATTAACCGTGGACTTGAAATTGAAGTCAACAATAGGACGCAAGATCTTCTGGCTGCAAAATTAAAGGCCGAAGCAGCGAATGAAGCTAAGGGACATTTTTTGTCCACAGTCTCTCATGAATTACGGACTCCCTTACATGGAATATTGAGCTTTTCAAGTTTTGGCATTAGTAAGTCAGAATCTGCCAGTGATGAAAAGAAGTTAAGCTATTTTACAAAAATTAATAAATGTGGAGCCAATTTATTGACGCTTGTTAACTCTCTATTGGATCTTGCTAAGCTTGAAGCAGGAAAAATGGTGTTTACTTTTGAAAAAAGCAAAATGGAAGGGTTAGTTGAAGAGGTGGTGGATGAATTTCGTAGTATTTGTATTGATAAAAGTGTGAGTCTAAATATCAGCGCCTCAGGTCCGGTAGTCGAAATCATTTTGGATTCATCTAAAATAAAACAAGTGATTCGTAATCTGATTAGCAATGCGATGAAGTTTTCACCTATGAATAGTGGCATAAATATAGATATTATTTATACTACAGATGGTATTAATGTAAAAGTGGCTGATCAAGGACAGGGCATAGCGGAAGATGAGCTCAGTATTATTTTTGATAAGTTCTCCCAATCAAAAAATATTAAGGAAGCCACCGGTGGCACAGGTTTGGGGTTGGCAATCTGTCAGGAAATAATTGCAGGTCACCACGGGCAAATATGGGCGGAAAATAACGATGATGGTGGGGCCTGTTTTATTTTCACATTACATATTAACCAGTTAATACAGAAAGTGTCATAGATGATAAGTCTTTCATTTGAGAAATGTATAAAGGTTCAAGAAGGAAGTAAGGTCAATGCCAAAGTTATTTAATAGCCTAGGAGTCAAATTCGTTACTTTGGTGGTAATAATATTGCTACTTACGTTGGGGTTTACGAGTTATAGGGTTATTCAGTCACAAAAGCAGTTAATGACTGAAGCCTTGGACGAAAAAGTAAAAATGCTAGGTCGATTTGCGGCATTGGTGAGTCCTGAGTCAATAATTTCATATGACTTCTCTGCGCTCAATCGGACAATGAAAGATTTGACTGCTCAAAAAGACATGGTATACAGTTTAGTGTTATCGAAGAACTTTAAGGCATTAAGTTCTTATGTTAATCATGAAGATCCATTTGTTATAGATGCACTAAAAAAGTTAAAGATAAAAGTGGTTAGAACTTCTGATTGGAAGTATATTATTGTTGAACTACGGAAAAATGCTGAGTTAAATCATTATATATTTCCGGTGAGGTTTGACGGGGAAGAACTAGGGAGAATCTACTTAGGAATCAGTCGTCAAAGGGTGGACTTGTTAATCAATAGCGTTTTCTTTGAGCAAGTGGTGTCTGCAGGCAGTATTATTTTATTTTTGAGCCTGTGCATATATCTTGCCTTTAAAGTCAATACTCTTCGTCCGATTGAAAAATTAATGCAGGGTTCTGTATTGATTGCTAGTGGAAAATTAGCCTCAGAAATTGAGGTGACATCTAAAGATGAACTTGGACTTTTAACTGTTTCATTTAATGACATGATGTCTAAACTACGGATGAGTAACAAAATAAAAGATAAGATATCAAACGAGCTGATTCAGCTTAATCGAACACTGGAAGATCGAGTGCGTAAGCGTACCGAGCAGTTGGCTGATTCAGAAGAGCGCACACGTACGATTTTAAATACCGTGGGTGAAGGAATTATTACCGTTAACGAAGCAGGATTGATCGTGTCGGCAAACAAGGCTGTCGAGAGTGCTTTTAAGTCTAATAAGAATGAAATTATTGGCGCGCATTCGACTAAACTTTTGGCAGATAAAAGCTGGTATCAGGCAAGTTTAAATCAAAATTATGAGGATAAGCGCGAGGGTCCGTTTAAACTTAATGAGTCTAAAAAGCTAACGGAATATGAAGGTTTACGGGCTAACCAGCAGTCTTTCATTCTCGAGACCTTGGTAACGCAAGTGACATTGAAAGGTGAGTCTATGCGGATTGTGGTGTTGCGAGATATTTCATATCGCAAAGAACTAGAGTCCCGCCTTTCAGAGGCTGCTCATAAATCTGGAATGGCTGATTTAGCAACAGGCGTTCTACATAATATTGGGAATATTTTAAATAGCGTCAATGTTTCAGGAGAAGAAATTTTAAGAATCATACGTTCAAGTAAGGTATCAGGTTTGGTAAAAGCGAATGCTTTGTTACAAGAGAATATTGATAATGTCGCCGAATATTTGGGCAGCGATCCCAAGGGGCGTTTATTGCCTGGCTACTATTTGAAGCTAGGAGAGCAGCTGCAAGTTGAGTCAAGCGCAATCATAGAAGAAACACAATCACTGAGTGATAGGATAACAATGATGCGTGAAGTGATTGATTCTCAACAAACCTATGCTCGAGCAGGGGGGTATACTGAGCCTATGGACCTACCGGTTTTGATCGCTGATTCTGTTCGTGTCTTACAATCGAATTTTGAACAAAATAATGTTCAAGTCATCAAAGATTTTGAACAAGTGCCTCAATGTCATGTGCAGAAATCAAAATTGTCACAAGTCATTACTAATCTTGTCAAGAACTCTGTAGAGGCAATGGAAAGAAACGATGAGTTTAATCGTATTAAAGAACTAAAGATTACGTTAACACGGCTTAATGATGATGAAGTTCAGCTAACGATTGCTGATAATGGGCGCGGAATTTCTAATGATAATTTAGTGAATGTATTTAGTCATGGGTTCACGACCAAGAAAACCGGGCATGGTTTTGGGCTACACACTTGTGCTAATTCGATGACTGAAATGAAGGGCAGTATTCGTGTTGAAAGCGAGGGGCTTGAGCAGGGAGCTACCTTTGTATTGGTGATACCGATAGGAACTCAACAAACAGTTAAAGTTGAACAAACTCGAGTCGCTTAACTATTTGACAATAAGGAGGTTGAATGTGTTGACTTATAATTCACATATTTTGATAGTAGACGATAATAAGTCTATCCATAAGGATATTTTAAAGGTACTCAGTAATACCAGTTCTGCCATGATTGAAGAGCTTGGTGATATCGAGGAGTCTTTGTTTGGCGATGATAACCCGTTAGAGGTAAAGAAAGAGGAGGGTTACGTCATTGATCATGCCTATCAAGGTGAGGAAGCATTCGAACTGGTGTGTAAGGCTGAAAAGAACAACGATCCTTATGCCCTGATATTTATGGATGTACGTATGCCTCCCGGCATGGACGGTATAGAAACGATTGCACGTATATGGGAGCGTTATCCCTATGTGGAAATGGTTATTTGTACAGCTTTTTCGGATTACACTTGGGATGAAATAGTGGATAGATTAGGTGATACTGATCGCTTGCTATTTATTAAAAAACCTTTTGATTCAATCACTGTGAAGCAGTTGACAGTGTCTCTCATTAAAAAATGGAACCTCAGTAATACAGCGAGACATTATATTAAGGCGCTGGAAGAAGAGGTTTTCGGGCGTACGAGTCAATTAAGAAAATTACTTGGGGAAATGGAAGTGAAGCCTGTGTCTGGCAATAACTCGTCACATGGCACTTAATCATATAAAGAGTTAGAGAAACTGTTGTATTTTTACGGATTCATAGAGGTCCGTTGGCAGTCGATAGAATTTCTTCACTTAATAAAGAAATTCTATGATTGAAAAATTGACTGTAATACGAGGTAGTAGACTTTATGATTCAGCGTTAGTTTCTGCGATCTCTTTTGCTAAGTAGCGTGCATCGCGTTCTTTTTCAGTATCGCGGCGGTGGGCAATCATTCCTTTTACTATTGCGGCTAGTATTATTATTGCACCGGTCGCTAACGCCAGCACTAATGTGCTAAAACTGAGGATATTAAGAACGGAGCGAAAGCCGTCGCCAATAGTTTTCATAATATTTAAATCCGATAAATAGACTGGCATTTTGAATAGTCTGCTGACCAGCACTATAAGCATTATCATGCCCATGACAAATTTAACTGTATGCTCTTTGACGTATGTAGTACCAATAGCGCCAATTTGAACACCAAACAATGATCCACATAAAATAAGGAGCGAGAGTCGGATATCAACAAAGCCATCCCAAGCATAAAGTAAACTTCCCCCTAGACCCATTACAAACGCAACCACCAGTTCAGTAGCGGTTGCCATAATGGCAGGAACACCAAGGACATATATCATTGCTGGAACACCAATAAAACCTCCTACAGCAATAGAGGCTGCCAGTAAGCCAGTGGCAAAACCTAAGGGCGCAATAAATATTAGGGAGACTTCTTTATTACCAATAGACTTAAAGCGCATCATAGTCCCTGGAATATGGATAGATTGAACCCATAATGCGAGTTTTGGTGTTTTCGGATTATCAGTATCAAGTTCCCCTGCAGCTTCTGCTCGCCTAGATTTAAGTGCATCACGGAAAATAAAGCCACCCACCACTGCGAGGACTACAATGAATACCAGTGATACATACAAATCAGTACCTACGTCACCATAACTAGAACGGATTCCAGTCATAATTTGTTTTCCAAAAATGACCCCTACTTCAGCAAATAGCCCCATAATGAGGCCAAGTTTGACATCCACTTGCCCGTATCGAGCGCGCTTGATAGAGCCCACTAATGCTTTTGGAAATTTATGAGCCATGTTGCTTGCAACTGCAACGATGGCAGGAGCACCCAAGCTCATCATTGCAGGTGTCAGGACAAACGCGCCGCCTGATCCTATAAAGCCGCTGACCATTCCGCCAATGAAGCCTACTAAAAATAATATAATGACTGTGGCAGTATTTAATTCTACAAAATTCAGTACGTCCAAAACGTTCTCCTACTATCAGCTTTTGGCCTTAACGCCCAAGAGATCCCAAAATTTTGCGGTAAAAGCACCATGGATAACTGAAAAAACTAGCGCGAGTAGAATAGGGACGAAGAATAAACCCTTACTGCCTTGGTATGTATTTCTGGTCAGTGCAATTAAATCTGCATTGAAAAAATACAAGCCTAGATAGAGGGTGATGCTGAGTAGTCCCAACACTATAAAAAAGGAGTACTTGTAATGAAAGTCTTTAGCTTTTTTTAAAGCTTCGGCTTTGTTTGGGCGCTCAGTGGATTCAAGCTCTGCTATATATCTTTCAGCAATTTTTCGCATGGCATGGCCTTTGTAGTATGGTAAAGTTATAATATTCCATAAAGGAATATAGATAAGCTATGATTCATATTGTCTTTTGTAGTGCTATTAGTAATTCGAGAATATGAGCTTTAAAAGTCAATTATTTATGAGTAATATGTTATACTGACTGTAATTATCGTACTCTTACAATAAGTAAACAATTGAAATTAGAGGTGTAAGTATTCTTATATGGAATATAGTAATCTTCCTGACTTAAGTAGCTTGGGCACATTAAAGGCAATAGTGGAAGGCGGAGGGGTTTCTGCTGCTGCTCGCATAATGCATATTGGTCAGCCAGCAGTCACCAAGCGTCTTAGGGCATTAGAAGAAAGTTATGGTGTGTCATTGATGCAGCGGATTAGTGGGCGGTTACGTTTAACTGAAGCAGGTCAAAAAGTTTATCATACTGCTACTTTAATTTTAGAACGGCACTTGGCTTTACGGGAAGAGTTGCGAAGCTTAACTAAGGGTCACGAAGTATTAAGGTTAGAGGTAACGGCTGCGATAGGCGAACATTTGTTGCCAGATTTATTGATAGACTTCAATGAAACCCATCCACGTTACAGAATTGAGTCACGTCTTGCTTATAGTCGCCAAATTGTTAAGCATCTCTCGGCTAATCGTGTGGATATGGCTTTATTGGAAACAGCGCCTGAGCATCCTGATATATTGGTGCAAAAATGGCAAGATGATAAACTGTGGCTAGTCTGTGGAATGAACCATCCATTAGCAAATGTCAGTCAAATATCGCCTAATGATATGCTCAATCAAAAATTTGTATTGCGTGAACCTCGCTCATCTATTCGTACAGCATTAGATAAGTCGCTGCAGGATATTGGCATTGAAAAGTTAAATATTGCGTTTGAAGTAGGTTCAAGTGAGGCTATTGTTGATGTCCTTGATCGAGGAAAGCATTTGAGTTACATGCCGCGGTTTGCTGTTGAAGAGAGGGTGCGAGAAGGTAGCTTGCATCATATTACAGTCAGTGACTTTCGTATTTTGCGAACTTTATGGATTGCTCGTAGTCGTAGCGGGCTCACTCATTCGGTAGCAGAGGCATTTATTAGTTTGATTCAAAGTTTACCTGTAGTATCGAGAAAAATGAGTTGATTTGTACGGCTTGCTGGTATGCAGAGGCTATTACAGGGAACTGCGGTTATTGCCCGCTCTGTTAAAGCTATTCAATTAGTTAATGCTATTCGTCAAAGCTATTGAGACCTCTAAAATAATCTGTTTAACTCAATTAACTCAATTAACTCAATTAACTCAATTAACTCATTTAACTCATTTAACCTCTTTCTCTGTCTTCTCTGAATTCTATTTGTATATTTTTTGACTGCTTTCGTTAACATTAATATTGTCAAAGTAAGGTTTGTAGCCACCTGTATTGTTATAGTCGTTATAATGCTGATCTGTTATAAGCTACACTAGCTGGCAAGATTAAAATGTTTAGAAATTGGTATAAGATAACTTATGAAAAATAAAATCGATCTTTATGACTATTTTGTTTCAAATAATTTAGCGATCGCGAAAGACGTATGCGTGGAAGATTTTCCAAATCAGTTTCATCTGCATAATATTTCTCTCGAGTATTTTGAAATTGATGGCGACGCTATTGAAATCTGTTTAAGTGTTTACTCGAAAGTAATGGGCGATAGGCTTGTTGCTGGTTTTGATATTAAATTAGGCGGGGTGGCCGACAAAAGCATTTGTTATACAGACGATATAGAGCGTCTTATTTCAGTGAGCATTGATAAGGACATTGATGATCATGATTGTACTAAGTTGTTGCTTGAGGTGAATGACAAAAGGCTGGTGCTAAATGCAAATATTTCACTGGGTAAAAGTGTTGATGAAACATCAGAGCAAAAAGTTGAAAAAATGGTGGATGAAAAAGCGAGTGAATTAAGTTACCCAAGTAAGTGGGTGTTTGATTATAATCATGTCAACTTAGAATGGCAGTGGATTGACTCACCCAATAGTAATAAAATTGAGGACTATAGTGTCAATGCCGATCATTTTCTTGAATGGAGATTTCCCAGACAGGGTGACAAGAATCCTACTAAGATGAATTCAAATGTTTGGGAGTGGTTGGTTCATTCGAAGCTTCCTGCGTGTTTGATTGCTGATGAATTCAATTTACCAACGACTTTTGATGAGGGGCCTGGCTGGTGTTTTGATCGTTTTGGACAAACAGTTAACTTATTAGCTGATCGTAGTCTTGTCTATATTGCTGGGGAACATGAAGATTGGTACGATCATAATTTTTTTATATACAATGATGTTGTTGTAGTGAAGCCAGATCAATCGGTAGTCTTTTATTGTTACCCAAAAGATATCTTTAGTCCTACTGATTTTCATACCGCGACTTTAGTAGGGGACAAAATAGTGATTATTGGTAATCTTGGCTATGACGCGGATCGTGATAAACACACTCAAATTTATGTGCTAGATTTGCATAGTTACGCCATTCAAAAAATCGCTGCCGTGGGTTCATCTCCTGGTTGGATTCATAAGCATAAGGCCACGTTAGATGATGATCATCGTTCTATTGTTATTGAGGATGGATTGCTTGAGGTGGATGAGAAGAAATCGCTAAGAGAAAATTTTGATGACTGGCGCTTATGGCTTGATGATTGGCGTTGGGAAAAATTGACTGATCGCCAGTGGATACAATGGGCGGTGGTGCGCAGTGATAAAAAACGATTACATTTTCGGGAATATCGTCAAGCTTTATGGGCGTTTGATCATGGTGATACAAATGAGTACCAAAAAGATATTGAGGATCTTAAGAAAAAATTAACGATTGACCCTGACATTCAGTTGATTACTAAATTGTATCAATTTTCAATGGTGCATAACAAGGTAGAAGCGGATGACGAGGAATACAATGTATTCTGGGTCGAGTTCGAAGGGGTTAAAATTAAGTTTGTGGAACAATCCAGTGCTTTAAAAGTGACTATTCAAGGTTATCTTGCTGACGAGACTGTTAGGTTTATTCAGGCAAGTGTGATAGATAAGGTATCTGTACTCGAAAATGTTTTGTGTGAGAATGAGGTTTATGAGTGAT
>UOFL01000012.1_pt1 | contig 22352 bp, 22 predicted proteins | sample 1990081 | NCBI WGS metagenome assembly UOFL01 (sample SAMEA4728526, study PRJEB27164) | hydrothermal vent metagenome | biome: marine basaltic hydrothermal vent biome; feature: marine hydrothermal vent; material: mineral | place: Pacific Ocean | collected 2011-06-14/2011-07-23 | depth 1741 m | reverse complement strand
TAAAGATTACTGTAAAGATTACTGTAAAGATTACTGTAAAGATTACTGTAAAGATTACTGTAAAGATTATTTCAACAAGGGTGAGCTTTCTATGCAAAAAATCTACGAAAAACGAAAAAATTAATTTTAGCACTTATTAACTATTGATTAACAAGATTCAAACGGTTTCCGACTTTTAACATCTACTATGCTATTTCACAACTTGATCAAAATTTCCTTATTGAGAAGTATATCGAGTAATGAAGCGCAGGTTGTGACACTAATGTTGCGGTATTAGTGCCATTATGTGCAAATCCTGTGCAGACTAATAAATTCAAGTACTTAGTAGTGGTGGAAATAATCACGTAAACAGTTAGTATGCTAAAATCTCACTAATTAACTATAGTCAGATCTCAATATGCCTGAAAATATTCTAGTGGTGGATGATGATGCCCATATCATCGATGTTATAAGCTTTGCACTTAAAAAAGAGGGGTATGAGGTGTTGCGGGCCCATAATGGTGTCGTGGCATTAGAGCAATTGGAGAAAAATAAGGTAAGCCTGATTGTATTGGATATTATGATGCCTGAAATGGATGGCACTCAAGTTTGCACTCATGTCCGAAAGACTTCAGAAGTCCCTATTGTATTCCTGTCATCAAAAGATGAGGAAATAGACCGTATCTTAGGCTTGGAGCTTGGCGGAGATGATTACCTAACAAAACCCTTTAGTCCGCGTGAGCTTGTGGCTCGTATACGTGCTGTATTGAGACGTAGCAATAAATTACCGAACGCTCAAACTAATAGGTCTGAACAATCGCCACAGGTCCTATGTTACGGAAAATTAAAAATCGATTTTGAAGAATATAAAATATTTTGGGATAATCAGCAAGTCATGATGACGGTCACTGAGTTCGGCCTAGTCTCTACCCTAGCCAATCGGCCCGGTAAAGTATATTCTCGAGATGAACTGGTACAGCTAGCGTATAAAGATAATGTTATTGTCAGTGACCGCACTATTGATAGTCATATACGTCGAGTGCGTAGCAAATTTAAATCGTTTGGGGCAGAACCGCTGGAAACGGTACATGGAATCGGTTACAAACTGGGTAGCTGTGTTTAGCAATGAAATTTCAACGCCCAAAAATTCGTACTATTTTGATTTTAATTAATTTATTTATCTTAATACTGCCATTAGCCAGTATTGGTTTGTTACGCTTGTATGAAAATACATTAATCCGTAAAACAGAGTCTAGCCTTATTGCGCAATCAGCCTTTCTTGCAGCTATCTACAAGTCGAGAATCACCACTCAGGAATCACTTGATTCTTTACCTGATCATTATGGTAATGCTATTACTCCTAATCAAAAACAATTAACTGCCCCGCGGCTCACCACAAAAGTCGCAGGTCAACATCGCAGGCAAACAAGTTCAGACTCTAAGCAACGTTGGAAACCTAGATACGCGGTACTTGATATTTCGCATGATAGAATCTTTGATAAACCACTAGACGCAGTCATTAGCAGCAGTATTGCATTGGCCGCTGAGATTAAAGCGGGGCGCGAAACAGAAGCCATTATGCGGGAATCGCAAATCTATACTTTATCTGGAATGCGAGTCGTCAATACAGCAGGAATAGTGATTGCTTCCACTTCCACTGATACTGGTAAATCAATATTACATTGGCGTGAAGTTCAGCAGTCACTAAAAGGTTTTGCTCTCAGCTCTTTACGTAAAAGAGATGCTTTCTATCCTCGCCCAGCCGTTAGTTCTATTAGTCGTGGTACAGGAATACGAGTATTTGTTTCGGCACCAGTGATCCATAATAATCGAGTGATCGCCGCGTTGGTTTTATCAAGAACTCCAGCGACCCTGACACAATCACTGTACAACAATAAAAATGTATTGATTTTGATGATGGCTGGGTTAGTTTTTATCGTGACCTTGCTGAGTATTATTACTTCTACTGTGATCTCAAGACCTGTGCAGGCGGTCGCGTTACAAGCAAAAATGGTAGCAGAAGGTGTTCAAGGTGAAATTCATGTACTGCAATCGCCGCGTACACTTGAAGTGGAAGAGTTATCAAATGCCGTAGTGACCATGCGCAAAGCATTAGAAAAACGTGCCTTATTTATTCAAGACTTTGCTTCCCAAGTGTCGCATGCTTTTAAGACTCCGCTCACCGCCATTCAAGGCGCTATTGAATTACTCAGAGAGCATTATGATACGATGACCGATACTGAGCGTAGTCAGTTTTTGTCTAATCTTGATAGCGATTCGAAATATCTTGAATCACTGGTTAATCGTCTATTGGACCTTGCTAAAGCGGATAACAGTATCGTGAATACCCAACATAAAACGGATGTTGCCGAGCTCTTAAATCGTTTGCAGGCAAGGGCAAATAATAAAAATATTGAAATAACTTTAGTACTTGATAATAAGCCACTGTTCGCTGCCATTGACTCAACAGTATTGGAATCAATATTGCAAAACTTGATTGACAATAGTGTGCAGCATGGTGCTCCCCCTATTAGGGTTCATGCTCAACAAGCCTCAGATCATATCAATGCTAATATCACAATTGAGTTTCAAGATGAGGGGCCAGGGATTTCTGATGCGAATGCAGTCTCTATATTTAAGCCTTTTTTTACGACGGCAAGAGAGCGCGGTGGAACAGGCTTGGGGTTGGCCGTGATTAAGACCTTACTTGACAACTATCATGGACATATTGAATTGAAGCCCTCTCGTAGTGGGGCTTGTTTCGTATTGACATTGAAGCAATAAGCGCTTGAGACTCCCATTTTAGTGGAATTGTCTAAGCTTTATAATGGGAAGCTCATTGCGTTGATAAAATTTATGCCGCCACCTAAATGATGGTCTTTCCTGGGTTTTAGCCCCTATTTTCGAAAGTACAAATAATTAGCAGTCGTTTAATTTATATCGTCGCTATGGTATAATTCGCGCCTTCATTTATTGGTCCTGTTTTGAGCGTACTTATTTTGAGTGTCCTTATGTTTTTGTGTGCTTAAATTCGCAATATAAATATAGATCGTAATAATTAATGAGAAAATATTTGGGAGCCTGCCTGCAGGTACAAGTTTACATTCATTTCTAAACAAACATATTCAAGTAGCATTGTGAATTATAGAGGTTAACCATGTTTCAGCTCGGTTGTGCCAGCCGCAAGTGCGTGCAAAATGAAATTTTATCCGGATTAACTGTGGCGCTTGCACTAGTCCCTGAGGCTGTCGCTTTTGCTTTTGTAGCCGGTGTTGATCCTTTGGTGGGATTGTATGCTGCTTTTATGGTCGGTTTGCTTGCGGCTATATTTGGCGGTCGTCCTGGTATGATCTCAGGTGCTACCGGTGCAATGGCTGTTGTCATGGTAGTGTTAGTCAAAGACCATGGCGTTGAATATTTATTCGCGGCAGTGATATTAACGGGCTTGATTCAGATCACTGCAGGCTTGCTTAAAATAGGCAAGTTTATACGTATGGTTCCCTATACTGTTATGCTAGGTTTTGTTAATGGCTTGGCTATCGTGATTTTTCTTGCTCAACTTGAGAGCTTTAAAACTCCTCCTTCAATGTGGACAGATCCAGCCTGGTTCGAGGGTATGGCTTTGGCTATATTTAGTGGGCTTGTGTTATTAACTTTATTGATTATTCACTTTCTTCCAAAACTCACCTCATCTTTTCCAGCGGCTTTAGCCGGTATTCTTGTAGTGAGCCTGTTAGTAGTCGGCTTGAATATTGACACTGTTCGTGTTGGAGACCTAGCCATTATTAATGGCGGTTTTCCAAGCTTTTCAGTGCCCAAAGTAGTTTTTGATTTAGAAACATTAAAAATCATTCTCCCCTATTCTTTAATCCTGGCAGCGGTTGGGCTAATTGAATCTTTATTAACGATGAGCCTTATTGATGATGTCACTGATACTCGGGGTAATGGTAACAGAGAATGTATTGGACAAGGCCTGGCGAATACAACCACTGGTTTTTTCGGTGGTATGGGCGGTTGTGCAATGATCGGGCAAAGCATGATCAACGTCAATTCTGGTGGCCGACAGCGCTTGTCCGGAGTGTCCGCTGCGCTCTTTCTATTAGCTTTTATTATGTTCGCATCAGATTTGATTTCGCAAATTCCTATGGCAGCCTTGGTGGGGGTCATGTTTATTGTCGTGCTTGGCACCTTTGAATGGTCAAGTTTACGGATCATTAGAAAAATACCAGTCACTGATGCTTTTGTATTAATTTTGGTGTCTGCAGTGACGGTATTCACTGATCTGGCAATAGCCGTAGTGATTGGAGTAATTGTGTCAGCACTCGCTTTTGCATGGGATCATGCCAAGCATATTAATGTAAAAGGCTATGACAATGAAGATGGTAGTCGTGTTTACGAACTCAATGGCCCATTATTTTTTGGTTCAGTAAAAAGTTTTATGGAGTTGTTTAATCCGGAAGAAGATCCTGACGATGTCATTATTGAATTTCAAAATTCCAGAGTGGCAGATCACTCAGCCATTGAGGCAATCGATTCATTGGCCGAGAAATATATAAAACTCGGTAAAACATTACATTTACGCCACTTAAGCGCTGATTGTAAACAATTATTAAAGCAAGCGGGTGATCTTGTAGAGGTTAATGTAATGGAAGATCCTCGTTATAAAGTCGCTGATGATGAACTGGCACCAACTGTGTAGTTCTAAATGTTTTTGGATCTGCCTGGTTGCTCAAGTCAGATTCAAAATACGCGCACGTTTGAATAAGCTTGAATACACTAGGGTTTTATGTTTATTTTAGCCGAGCATAGGATGGTCTGAAAAAGGCCAGCATTAAACTTTGTTATTACTAGATGTTGTACTGATAAAGTTTATCCTGAATTCGTATTATAACTGTCTATTTCGACGTGTGTAAATTTAGCGGTTTTGCTAAAAACCCTAATTCACCCTAATTTAATTAGTATGCTGGACTAAGACGAGTAATAATTGTCTTTATTCAGCATTATTCTTAGCTTTTTTGTTATTATTCTCACCCTAATTCATTAAGTTCTGATATACTCCCTCGCGTTACTGGTGCACTTCGGTCTGTACCTTATAATATATAATATAAATATACTCATTTTATTTTACGCGGTAATCCTTTCAGATTCGCCTCGAACCAATAAAGGCTTCGCCTGGACCGACCAGACTGTATGCAAAATCATATCAGTTGATTAGTAGGCCGATCCTGGAGAAAATCATCAATGTCATTTGAAGCACTCGGTCTTAGAGCCGAAATACTCCGTGCTGTATCCGAAAAAGGTTATAGCAGCCCTACTCCCATCCAAGAACAAGCTATTCCTTCTATTATTGAAGGACGTGATCTAATGGGAGGCGCTCAAACAGGTACAGGTAAAACTGCTGGGTTTACTCTTCCTCTGTTGCATAGGCTAATGTCTGATAAGGTAGCAGCGAGTTCACGCCGTAAAATTAGGGCGCTCGTACTCACCCCTACTCGCGAATTGGCAGCACAAGTACAAGACAGCGTTTCGATGTACTCAAAATATTTACCACTGAAATCGACAGCAGTCTTTGGTGGTGTAAAGATTAATCCTCAAATATCAAAAATCAGAAATGGTATTGATATTCTTGTCGCTACACCTGGACGTTTACTTGATCATGTTAGTCAACGTACGGTGGATTTAAGTCAGGTTGAAATCCTAGTGTTAGACGAAGCGGATCGCATGCTAGATATGGGCTTTATTCGTGATATTCGCAAATTATTGGCAATATTACCCAAACAAAAGCAAACACTTTTATTTTCAGCGACATTTTCAAACGACATTAAAAAGCTTGCGAGTAGTTTACTTCACTCTCCTGCCCTGATTGAAGTGGCGCGTCACAACACTGCCTCTGAGACTGTCACTCAAATTGTTCACCCGGTGGATAAAAATAGTAAGAGAAAATTATTGTCCTTCTTAATTGGCAACAATAACTGGAAACAGGTGTTAGTTTTTACCCGTACCAAACATGGAGCAAATCGTTTATCTGATCAGCTTGCCCAAGATGGAATTACATCGGCGGCTATTCACGGTAATAAAAGTCAGGGAGCACGCACTAAGGCCTTAGCTAATTTTAAAGCTGGTAAAGTGCGAGTATTAGTCGCGACAGACATTGCAGCAAGAGGCCTTGATATAAGCCAGTTACCGCACGTAGTAAACTTTGAGCTGCCTAATATTGCCGAAGATTATGTGCATCGTATAGGACGTACTGGTCGTGCAGGTAATGAAGGCGAAGCAATGTCTCTAGTATGTGTAGATGAGCTTAAACTGTTAAAAGACATCGAGCGCTTGCTTAAACGCGCCATTCCTAAGTTGGTGATTGAGGGATTTGAGCCAGACTTGTCTATTAAGCCTGAGCCGATTAATAAAGGTCGAGGAAAACGTCCTCAATCCTCTCATAAACCTTCAGGAAATCGTAGTTCACCACGTAATAAAAAGAGTTCTGGCTCTAAATGGGGGGCTGGAAGACAAAAAAGAGCAGGTTAAAGGAGTTGATAAAGACCTGTTAGAGCTCGATTTAAAGTCAAGTAGAGCTCAACTAAAGACTAATAAAAAAGCAAAGTAGCACTGTTTAAGTCAGCTCTGTTTTCTAGTGTAAACACAGTATAGTTCAGCTATATTGTGTTAATGCTTCACGCGACCTTGCTAGCAGGGTTAACACATTCAATAATATGATCTAATTCTTTGTTTATTTCTTTGCCCTTGGCAAATATTTTTTCCGACTTTGATACAAATAAATTAGTAATTCCTCTTAAAGTATCCTCTTGCTCTTCAGTTAAGCCAAGCGTCAACATCGCATGGTCTAGTGCATCCATCATCTGCTCTGCTGCAGAAAGGTTGTCATGTTGCATATGTTTTAAAGAAGAATCTATGCCGGACATAGAATTATTAACTGTCTTGATTAATTCGTCTTTTTTGGCTGATACATCATCCGAGAGTAACAATTTTGCCCTGACTTGAATGGCATTACACAGATTACTAACAGTATCTTTTACATTTCCTACCGATGCTGGATCGGATGGCATATTTTTAATCAGCAATGAAAAATCGTCATAGTTAATAACGGTACGACACCCGAAATCGAACATCCTACCCTTTTTATAGGTCATTTCCATTACGTTGACCTCAATGCTTGTGACTTTGTCACTATTCGAAATGTTGAAGACCTTGTCTGCTGTTCTAAATTGAATAACACAGTTTAAACTAAAGGAATTAGTGACTTCAATGGCCAGCTTACCAAGCTCCGTAAAATTTTTGACTTTTAATGAAGATTGTAAAAATTGTAAAATTTGGCCTAAATTACTGGTATAAGTCATTGCCTGAAAGGCCACATCTCTGGATTCTTTTAGTTGCTCACTGAGCCCCGATTGCAACTCTTTCTTTTCTAATAAGCTATTCAGTTTTATCTGAAATACTTCAGGCAACAAAGGTTTTCCAACATAATCGTCACCGCCTGCTTCAAAACCTTCCACCATATCTTCGAGTGAATTACTTGATGAAGCAAATATAAAGGGGATTCTGTCGTCGCACCATTTATCGCGTACTGCCGTGCAGAACTTATAACCGTCCATTTCTGGCATTTCCACATCAGAGATAATGGCGCATATTTCAGAGTAATGTAAATTAAGATACTCGAGAGCATTAGCGCCATTAGCAGAATCAACAATGGTATAACCCAGTTTTTCTAATTTCGCCCTATTGACTGTAATAACAGTGGGATCATCATCCACTAAAAGTACTGTTTTATTCAACTTATTTGAAGTCATGATATTTATAGTTAATGGTTGCAGCGACTATTGCCCTTATCGACAAATATCGCGAAATATTGAGAAAAATTAGTAACAAATGAATGCTCTCATCAACAAAATCGTTCTGGCCTGGAATGATAATAATTTTTGATATTTTGCTTGACCTATATCCGACTCATATCTTTATGATTGATAACAGTCGCTAGCATTGTCAATCTGTTTCGGAATTGCAGTGTACAGGCTAGGAATTACATTAGTAATAAAAGAGAGCAGGAGAATGTTATGACTCAGGTAAAACAACTAACTCGTCGAAAATTCTTGAAATACTCAGCTGCATCTGCTGCGATGTTATTGATAGGTCCCAAACTCTGGGCAGCAAGCCCAGAGTTTGTCCCTGATGTGGAAATAAAGCTTACTGCCAGTACTGGTTTAGAGGCAATACTGCCGGGTAAAAAAACCTCCGTTTCGCATTACAGAGCACAACTCATAAAGGGGCTTGCCAGTACTTTGCAGACTATTGCTGGTAGCTATTTAGGTCCTATTATTCGTATTAATAAGGGACAAAAAATTCGGGTACATTTTGAAAATAAATTGGCCGAAGAATCAATAATACATTGGCATGGATTACATATTCCTGACAATATGGATGGCCACCCCCAATATGCGATAGGATCAGGCAAAACATTTGTCTATGAGTTTGAAGTCAAAAATCGAGCAGGCACCTACTGGTTTCATCCTCACCCCCACGGAAAAACGGGGAGCCAAGTGTATGCAGGATTAGCTGGCCTATTTATTGTCAGTGACAAGGAGGAGCAAGCTTTAACACTGCCGTCAGCACAGTATGACATTCCATTGGTGATACAAGATCGAAATTTCGATAGAAATAATCAATGGCGTTACACGCAAGGAATGATGGATCGAATGATGGGAATTCAGGGTGAAAAAATTCTCGTTAATGGTAACGCTGATTTTGTTCTTCCAGTAGAAACTAGGCCTTATCGTTTACGCCTGTTAAATGGTTCTAACTCACGAATATATAAGCTTGCTTGGAGTGATAAGTCTGAATTTACTGTTATCGGTACTGATGGAGGTTTAATAGAGCGACCTATCACAAAGTCGTTTATAGCGCTGGCTCCTGCTGAAAGAGTGGAGTTATGGGTTGATTTTAGTGGCAAGACAATCGGTTCTGAAGTGACCTTGCAATCCCTTTCATTTGATGACGGTTCACCGATGGGGCGTATGGGTATGATGAGCAGAATGATGGGAAAAGGTCGAACAAATAAAAGTAAAAGCTTCAATATCTTAAGCACAAAAGTCGTTAAAAAAGTGCAGCATACAGAGACCCTTCCTGCTCTGTTAACGCCTCTTAAACGGCTTAGTGTTAATGATGCCATCAATGCCAAATCACCACGACGATTTGACCTGACTATGAATCGCATGAACTGGGGTATCAATAATCGTACTTTTAAAATGAATGAAGTTGCCTCAAATGAACGGGTGAAGTTGGGGACTAGTGAGGTTTGGGATATTCGTAATGTTGAATCTAGCGGGATGATGGGAATGCGTGGTGCTATGCCACACCCGATACATATTCACGGTCTGCAATTTCTTGTAATTGAGCGAAGTCATCATAAGGGTAAGAATGCGACTGCATGGAATGATGTAAAAGATGGATATATTGATGATGGCTGGAAAGACACAGTGTTACTAATGCCTGGTGAAAGAGTAAAAGTCCTACTCAAATTTGAAGATTATAAAGGAAAATTTTTATATCATTGTCATAATCTAGAACACGAAGATAGAGGTATGATGCGTAACTATCAAGTTACTTAAATGCGGGTTGATAATAAGCTATGCTTTAAATTTTTTGTGACACAAGTAATCTACAGTAAGGCTTCACTAAAAACATTGTTAGACCAAACACTAGCGATTCACTTTGTTTATACAAAATGAATCAACAGTGTTTAAAAATATAGTGTTATTTTTTCTGATTAACTATTTTATTGTTTCTATGCCTTAAATTCGCAACAAGTGTAAAATTCAATTGTGTATTGAGTACTCCTTCAAATAATGCATTCAGTGTGACTCTGTTGATAGATTTGCTCACCTGTATCCCCAAAAATTTTGTACCCTGTACTGATTTTGGCTTGATACTTTCTAGAGTGATTTGTAGATTCGGAAATCGTACATTGACTGTGACATGTAATGGGAAATACCCGTCTAAAAATTTTCGTCGAAAGGGGCCGTTCTGAAGTTGATAACCAGTCACGGTTTTTTGTAAAGATTGTATCTGTGCGCTAATACATAAAAGAGCGCCTTTTTGGACATCAACTAACTGAACTGAGCGACCTTCAATTTTTGCCGATTTAATTTTCTTTACGGATTTTATTTTTAAATGTCGAATATTACGATACTTATAAACAATTTGTACGCGTGGAAATGCGTCAAGATTACGATAACACTGTCGTAGCTCAACCCAACCGGTTTTAAGGCTCTGCGCATCAATTCGAATATTATTATCAGAGTGCATAACATTTTTGTGTTTACTGGGATCCAAAAAAGTCAGTTTGCCTTCGTTAATTTTTCGATTTTTCTTAACAAGAGGAATGGGTGCATCAGGATTATTGAGCCACTGATCTAACTGAGATTTCGACAATTCTTGTGAGTAAATGATGTTGGCTGAGAATAAGCCAATAATTAAAGATACTAATTTAGTCATGTAACTCTATCCTTGCGATAATTTAATCGAGTGTTTCAATCATTGCAATTAAACTGCCTATCCACTAATTAGGTTAAGTTATTGATTTTAAAAATAATTTATAATGATTAACAAGGACAAGACATTGCATTTTGCAGTATGCAATGCGAAATGAAAGATAGAAAACTGTGGATTGTAAATTCTACTGACGATTGTGAGATGGCTAGGCGCTCTCGACAAAGTGTAGCGAAATCGAATTAATACAATAGCGTAACCCTGTAGGGTCTGGACCGTCAGGAAATAAATGTCCAAGATGGGCGTTGCATTGGCTGCATAATACTTCTACACGCGCCATACCAAGACTCGGATCTTCTTCCTTGCTCACGGCTTCATCCGTGATGGCCTGATAAAAACTTGGCCAGCCTGTGCCAGAATTAAATTTATGCTCAGTACTAAAGAGAGGCTCTTGACAACAGGAACAGACAAATAAGCCCTGCCCCTTAAAGTCATTATACTTTCCAGTAAAAGGAGCCTCAGTGCCTTTACAGCGACATACTTGGTATTGTTCCTGACTTAATAATTCACGCCACTCGGCATCCGTTTTTTTTGTCATCGTTAACTCCTTTTACATAGCACTTGTATTAAAAAATCACTACAGCACAAGAGTATTGGAAGCTCGTGCTACAGTGACAATAGACTGAAAATTAATAACCACCTTTACGACGGCTTTCAGGTAAGCCACCAATTAAGCCAGCTTGCTTGCTTGGGTTGCCTGGAAATAAATCATATAAGTCTTTTGAAGTGACCTTTTTGCCCCATTTAGCACCAATGTCTTTTAACATGTTTCGGTTGTTAGGCTGATTGCCTGCATTATTAATAAATTCTTCTCGTAAATAATTAATAACATCCCAATGAGGCTCAGTCAGTGATATATTTTCGGTTTCTGCAACCGCTGCTGCTATGTCAACGTTCCAATCTTCGATATTGACTAAGTAACCATTTTCAGTTGTTTCTATTGTTTTGCCATTTACTTCTAGTGACATGAGTCGCTCCTTTATAATATAAATATAATAATTTGTTATTCAATAATTACGAGTGAATATATTTTCACCAATTATTGGACTGATTAATAGTTTTATTGGGTATAGGCATCTCTATTCTTTGCTGTCAAATACGGCGGCTATTCCTTTATGTGGATTAAATAATCCAAATCCCGATAAACGTAATGGTCCTAATCCTTTTTCCTGCATTAAAATTGATTCTTCAGGAGTCAGTTCCGCTAACATTAAACTTTTGCTGTGTATCGCCTGTCCACTTATTTTAAAAACATTTGTCATGCCGCACAACATTTTTTTAACGTTTATGCCCATTTTGGTCAGCATGTCAGCTTGACGTTGCAAAAAATCATTCTCAGATTCAGTGGTATCAGAGACTACATAGCGAGCAAATAGAGTACTGGATTCGGTCAAGGGTTTGCTTTGAGATGAGCCAATCTTAATCTTGCTATAACCAATGCTAAGCAGAGAACCTGTTAATTGATTTGCTTCCTGTATACGCCCTTTTGGGATTCTAATATGTAAACGAGTTCTTTTTGATAGGCACAATACTTCATTCTCAGTATTTTCAGGACGCAACCAGCCATTACCAGAAGCTGCGACATGAATCATATGGATACCCGCATCTGTTTCATCAGTTAACCAAGGCAAGGCTTGCAAGATCGTTTCACTTAATAGCTGAGCATGATCAAGCGCAATGCTTTTAGCCTCAAGTTTAAAACCAAGATCCACCATGTCTTGAACAATAGTGCCGGAATTTTCGGAATCTTCTTGCCAAAACATTTTAATTCACCGGCAGTTGTTGTCTAAGTTCGTCACGATCAAACCACCAATCGTCTTGAACCAAAACATCAATCACGTTGCGTAAGCGCACCAATATTTTATCAGGATCGGTCAGCTGTAACTTTTCAAGCCAAAAGTTAAATTTATCAGGAGAATCGATGTCACTGTGTCTGCGCGCCACGGCACCTAATAATTGATTAGCGAAAAATATTAAATTTTTATGCTGTTCACCCTCTGTGCGTAAATCAACAATATAAACGCCCACAGCAGCAGCAACAGCCGCTCCGTCAGCATCATCAGGAGTATCATCTACAACATGTTGTAACATTTTTAGAGTCAGTTCAGGATTAATTGGATAGCTGACTGCGAGCCAAATGCCTTGTCCTAACGCTACCAGTGCATTGTCTTTTCCGGCTAGAAAAATAGTGTCGCAAGCTTCAGCCGCCAGTTCCCACTCACTGTTTTGAATAAAAGTATCAATTAATTGTCGAGCAGAAGTCGCCGCTTCCTCATTCTCATTGAGTCCTATTTTAACCCGTGCCATTTCTAATTCAATTTTAGCTTTGTCTAGGATACTGGCATCAGCGCTTAAAGCAGTGTAGCGATCTTCGAGTGCAACGAGGTGTGACTCCAGTGCAGCACTGGATACTTGAGTGCTCTCCCCTTCTTCGCCAAGGCCAAGTAATATATCCTGGTCTAATGTTCCCATAATGATTCCTGTTATTCGTGATTCTATATTGTTGTAGTAATCGATCAGGCGCAGACATCAATAATTTGACTACAATGTCTCTGCTTAACTCTTAACGAATATTTAAATCTATTCGCGCACGTCCCCTGTAAAAGCTGCTTCCATTCGGTCTTCCCAGTTTTCCGGAGTATCACTGAACGGAGGTTTTACATCTGCCCTGAAAAACATCTCACCGGCTCTGGCACGCTCTTTTAACACTTCTAGTAACTCATCAAAATTTTCAAGTTGGTGATTTTGTAATAATAATTCGCTAAGCCAAATCATGGTAATTTCCTGCCTGTTGTTTTCATCGCTATTCAGTTCCCTACTCCCAACTCCAATTAAAGATGAGAACAAAGTGGTATTGGTCGGTCATCCAGCTTACAAAATGATCGATCTTGATAAATTGTAATGCTTAGGTAAACTATTGAGTCACTGTGTTTACCTTGTTTTATATTTCCTGCTTACTTTCCTATTTGTTTTCCTAGTCAATCTCAATAAATGCCTAAGTGTTGCTAATTCTTTCTAGGTAACGCGCACGATAAATGACTCGTTGTAAGCCTTGTTCAGGCTTATCCTCAAAAGAAGCTCGACTGTGCAAGGCGTTATTGCTGATAATGAGTTGACCTGGAAGCGGTGTGTAATTGAAAATATAGTCATTGGGCTCATTTAAGAGTGCTTCAATCGCCTTTATTGCTTCATGAACCATTGGCTCATCTTTCCAAATAATATTACGTTTGCGAGCGGAGTATCGCATATGCAAGCGCTCTGTCACTGGGTTTATTGAAAATACAGGCCCTGTTTGAGCGGCTCTTATCTCGATGCCATCGACTACATTAGCAGGTATTGTCATCACATCGGGTAACTCTAATACACGAATAAATTCAGGGTTAAGATTTCGCAACTGGCAATAAATAATTTCATGATCAAGAAAGCGGTTATTACCGCCGGTGGCTGACTTTTCGGCACAATACATTAATATGGCGTTAATTTTTTTAGTTTCAAGATTATAATATCCATCGGTATGCCAATTTAATGCCTTCGCTGTGTAAGGAATGTAGCCTTCATGTTTAAGACTATCTTTACGTACTCTGATCGATGATATTGCTTCTTCGTCAGCACAAAGATTATTATCAAGAGAATTAAGGCCTAACTGTACACCAAACTGTTTTAATTCATTTTTATCAGGGAAATTTTTCTTAATACGTACTATAGCCAAATTTGTTTTATAACAAATCGTCTGTATTGCTTGTTTTTCACTCGCACTCAACTGTACAGAATTTTTAACTTCGACTGTTATCTCTTTGATATCTTGAGGATAATTATCAAATTTTTGAGAACACCAAGCCTCGTAAGCTTTAGTTTGCTTAAGATCAAAAGCTTGTATGGTTTCATTTCTCTTATATATAGGCATAAAATTTAAGACTTAAATACTCTTCGATTGAATAAAAATAATTGCGGTATTTTACCTCAACTAAAACTTTAAGCACGATAGTTTTTATAGGTTTTTGCCAACTCAAAAACCCAACATTAAAAGCTAGAATAGTCAAATAATTAAGGACATTTAATAGTCCTAAAACTATGTTAGAATAACCGCGCCTGTAAGTGGTGGTAAGGCTATAGTAGTCGCCAAAAGAATGAATATCCCCTTTGGGGTATAAGTGTTTTCTAATACACCCCATCAGCAGGACTATGTTAATTAGTGATTTCACAATAAAATTATGTATTGGCTTATAAGCTTGATTGTCGAATGATATAGATTAGTTGACAAGCAAGTATTGAGAATTTAATCGGGCATAAAGCTTTGGTGGCATGCCTTTTTTTGTAAGTATTGAACCAGTTTAAAAAACTTAAGGTTTATTGAAGGAGTACACAAATGGTCAAAAAGTATGAAACCCCGATGCTCGACCAGCTAGAAACAGGCCCATGGCCGAGCTTTATTACCGGCATTAAACGTCTTGCGAATGATCACGAAAGTGAAAGCATTCGTGCGATGAATCATTCATTGCTTGGGCAGTTAGAGCATTCTTACGAAACTCGTAAGGGATATTGGAAAGGTGGTACTGTATCGGTTTTCGGATATGGTGGCGGAATCATTCCTCGTTTTTCTGAAGTTGGGCATGCTTTTGAAGCATCAAAAGAGTTTCATACTTTACGTGTTCAGCCTCCAGCAGGAAACTTCTATACCACTGATATCTTGCGTCAGATGGCAGACAGTTGGGAAAAATTTGGTTCAGGCCTAGTCACTTTTCATGGACAAACTGGTAACATTATGTTTATCGGTACAACGACTGAAAACACTCAGCACTTCTTTGATGAAGTGAATGGATACGGTTTTGACCTTGGTGGTGCTGGACCCTGTGTTCGTACAGCAATGTCTTGTGTAGGTGCTGCTCGTTGTGAACAGTCTTGTACTAATGAACATAAACTTCATCGTATGCTGGTAAACGAGTTTACTGATGATGTTCATCGTCCTGCTCTTCCTTACAAATTCAAATTTAAAGTTTCCGGATGTCCTAACGATTGTCAAAATGCGATTGAGCGTTCTGACTTTGCTGTTATTGGTACATGGCGCGATGACATTAAAATTAAACAAGATGAAGTAAAAGCATTTGTTGCAGAGAAAGGTCGTAAGTATGTGATCGACACTGTCATCACTCGTTGCCCTACTCAGTGTATCTCTTTAAATGATGACGATACTCTTGAAGTTGACAACCGTAACTGTGTTCGTTGTATGCATTGCATCAACGTGATGACTAAAGCCTTGTCTCCTGGTGATGACAAAGGTATTTCAGTGTTGATCGGTGGCAAGCGTACTCTGAAAATTGGTGACCTGATGGGAACAGTTGTTATTCCTTTCATGAAAATGGAAACCCAAGAAGATGACGAAAAACTGACAGAAATTGCTGGCGACATTATCGATTTCTTCGCAGAAAATGCATTAGAGCATGAGCGTACTGGTGAAATGATCGAGCGCATTGGTCTGGTTAACTTCCTTGAAGGTGTTGGCATCGAAGTCGATCCAAACATGGTAGGTAACCCACGTGAAAGTTCATACTTCCGTGGCGACCTGTGGGACGAAGAAGCAATTAAATGGAACAAGCGTAAAGCAGAATCTGCCGCGTAAGTTCTTTAATTATATTCTGTCTATGGCGGGGTTATCATTCATACGATGCCCTGCCTTTTTATAGAATTTAAGTTAATTAGATTTTAAAGAGGTTTAACGAAATGTCTCAAGCTATAGCTAAGGCTAAGCCACGCAGCCCCATCGAAAGTGGTTGCCCTGACGGCTTACAATATGTGCATCCTTTGATGCTCAAAAATTTCGGCGCGTGGGATTATCACTACCGCCCTCGTCCTGGTGTTTTATGTCACGTTGGAAAAAGTGGCGATAAAATCTGGACTGTTCGTGTAGGAACACAACGTATTCTTGATCTGTTCACTTTACGTAAGTTATGTGAACTGGGTGATGAATATGCGGATGGTTTTATCCGTTTTACTCTGCGTAGTAATCTGGAATACATGGTCGATAAAGAAGAAAAAGTTGATCCATTGATTGCAGCTGTTGAAGAAGCTGGTTTCATCGTTGGTGGTACTGGTAACTCAATCGCTATGATTTCTCACACACAGGGTTGGTTACACTGTGATATTCCTGGTACTGATGCATCAGGTGTTGTGAAGTCTATGATGGACGAACTGATTGGCGAATTTAAAGCTGAAAATATGCCTAACCGTGTTCACCTGACAACTTCTTGTTGCCAGATTAACTGTGGTGGTCAAGGCGATATTGCGATTAATATTCAACATACCAAGCCACCTAAAATCAATCATGATTTAGTGTCTAATGTATGTGAGCGTCCTTCAGTAGTGGCACGTTGTCCAGTAGCAGCGATTCGTCCTGCAATGGTTAACGGTAAAGCGTCACTTGAAGTAGACGAAAAGAAATGTATTTGTTGTGGTGCTTGTTTCCCTCCATGTCCTCCAATGCAAATTAACGATGCTGAGCATTCAAAACTTGCAATTTGGGTAGGTGGTAATCACTCTAATGCACGTAGCAAACCTAGTTTCCAAAAATTGGTAGCTGCTGGCATCCCTAATAATCCTCCTCGCTGGCCTGAAGCCACTGCGATTGTGAAGCGAATCTTGAAATGCTACAAAGATGACGCACGTGATTGGGAACGTATCAATGACTGGGTAGATCGTATTGGATGGCCTCGTTTCTTCGAAATGACTGGCTTACCTTTCACTAAATTCCATATTGATAATTGGCGTGGCGCACGTAAGAGCCTTAACGCTTCTACTCATATTCGGTTCTAACTGATAACAATAAAAGGTATAGAAACGTGAAGTTTGGAATAGTAGTGAACGAAGGTCCATACCAGCATCAGGCATCTGATACTGCGTATCACTTTACTAAGGCTGCGCTTGATAATGGCCACGAAATATTTCGTGTGTTCTTCTATCATGACGGCGTTAATAACGGCACAAACTTGTCCACTCCCCCACAAGACGATCGCAAGATCGTCTCGCGTTGGAGCGAGCTTGCTAAAGAACATGATATTGACCTGGTAATCTGCGTTGCAGCAGCCCAGCGTCGAGGCATTGTTGATCAAGGCGAAATGGAAAGAAACGGAAAATCGGCACAAAATATTGCTGATGGTTTTCGAATTTCAGGTCTTGGACAACTTATTGAAGCAGGCATTCAAGCTGACCGCCTATTAACTTTTGGCGATTAAGGGGGATTTATGAGCGAAATTAAGAAGTTTATGTATATCAATCGCAAAGCTCCCTACGGCACTATTTATGCCTGGGAATCGCTAGAGGTTGTTCTTATTGGTGCAGCTTTTGATCAAACAGTAGCATTATCATTTTTAGATGATGGTGTATATCAGTTGGTTAAAAATCAAAACACAGAACAAATTGGTATGAAGAACTTTTCACCTACGTATAGAACGTTAGGCGATTATGATATCAAAACCATTTATGTTGAAAAAGAATCATTAGAAGAACGTGGTTTATCTATTGATGATCTGCAACATCTCGTTTGGGAAGATGAGGACGAAGATTGGGCAGAAAAGGATTCTATTTCAGTTGTTACTCGTGAGGAGCTCGGAAAACTCATGGAACAACAAGACATTGTTCTAAGTTTTTAATAGAGGCCCCAATATGAGCATGTTACATACAGTAAACAAGTCACCTTTTAACCATGACACTCTGACGAGTTGTCTTAAGTGCGCACAACCTGGATCAACCATTTTGTTGATTGAAGATGGAGTGTACGGAGCACGGGAAGGGACTAAATTTAGTAATGACATTAAAGCTGCCATGCAGTCAGTCAAAGTTGTTGCGTTAACACCTGATCTAGACGCTCGTGGTGCTAATAGCAAACTGATTGATGGTATCGAGCAAGTAGACTATGCCGGTTTTGTCAAACTCTCTACAGAGCATGACACCGTACAGTCTTGGCTATAAATTTTCACTTTTAATTAGGAGAACCCACCATGCCTTTAGAAGTTAATGGTAAAATGTACGAAACCGACGAAGAAGGTTACCTTGCTGACCTGAGTCAATGGACTGAAGATATTGCTAAGGAATTAGCTATTTCAGAAGGTCTTGAAATGACTGATAGCCACTGGGAAGTTGTAAACTTTCTACGTGAATACTATCAGGAATACCAAATTGCTCCAGCAGTACGTGTACTGACTAAGGCAATTGGTAAGAAACTTGGAAAAGATAAAGGTAACAGCAAATACCTTTACGAACTGTTCCCATACGGACCTGCAAAACAGGCTTGTAAGGTAGCTGGATTACCTAAACCTACTGGTTGCGTATAATCCTTCGACAAGAACTCTATAGTGTTAGTGTAGAGTTCTTGTTTTTTTTCGCCTGTAGTAAATGGTTTAGATCAAAGTTTTATACCTAGTATGGAGGTAGCAGAGACATGTCGTTTCTGTCGGTAATATACGTAATTTTATTTTATGTGGCTTCACTTGTTTTATTTATCGGCGTTGGTCGTAAAATTTACAAGTACGCAATAACACCTGCGCCCCTGAAAATACCAACTATGCCCGCCCCGGTGACCACTACTGGTGTCGTGATGCGCATGGGTCGTGAAGTAGTGTTTTTTGAAAGCCTTTTTAAAGCAAGCAAATGGACCTGGATATTCGGTTGGATATTCCATGCATCCCTATTATTAGCATTTTTTCGGCACCTGCGCTATGTCGTAAGTCCGGATAGCTATATTGGCATGATTATTTGGCTTGATTTAATTCAAGTACCCGGTGCTTATGCTGGTTTTACAATGGTCATAGGTTTATCTGGGCTGTTGGTTCGAAGAATTTTTGTTGAACGGATTCGGTATATTTCGGCTCCGTCTGACTATCTTATGTTGTTACTCATCATGGGTATTGGCGCCACTGGCGTATTAATGACTTATGTCCAACATATCGATATTGTACGTTTGAAAGACTTTGTAGTTGGCTTATTATTTTTTCAGCCTACTCATTTGCCTGAGAGTGCGATTTTACAAATACATCTAGCATTAGTGGCTTTTTTGATGATTATTTTTCCGATCAGCAAATTACTACATGCACCAGGAGTATTTTTTAGTCCTTCTCGTAATCAGGTCGATAATGCGCGTGAAAAACGTCATGTCGTTGATTGGGCAAAACCGCTTGATGATACTCGCGGTAGTAAATAAGCATCAATGATTTCGCTTAAGGAGTGAAACGTGGCAAATTTTGAAACACCGTCATTAAAAAGTTATCCAATAATCCCTGCTTTGACGGAAGACGTTATGCAAGAGTCTTCCCCTTTTATCGCAAAACCAGATCATAACGCTCCTTTGGGCTTTCCTGGGGAGCTGGTAGATGATTGGGAAAACAAAGCAATCGCTAAAATGGGTGACTTGCTAGGTAAATATCGTGGCTTCCAGGTTTATCTAGACAGTTGTGTAAAATGCGGTGCCTGTACTGATAAGTGTCATTATTTCTTAGGAACTACTGATCCTAAAAACATGCCTGTTGCACGTCAGGATTTGCTGCGTAGTGTTTACCGCAGGTATTTTACCTTTGCTGGAAAATATTTTCCAAAACTAGTCGGCGCTCGTGACATGAGTAAAGATGTATTGGATGAATGGTATAGCTACTTTCATCAGTGTTCACAATGTCGACGTTGTTCTGTGTATTGTCCATACGGCATTGATACGGCTGAAATATCCATGGCTGCTCGTGAAATTATGGATACCGTGGGTGTTGGTCAAAAATATTGTAATGAAATTATTGCCAAGGTTTACAAAATTGGTAATAACCTAGGTCTTCCTGAAAAAGCATTGCGTGCAACATTACTCGATCTTGAAGAAGATATCTTCGATGAAACCGGTATAAATGTTCGCTTACCACTGGATGAGAAAGGGGCCGATATCCTTTTCATCACTCCGTCTGCTGACTTTTTCGCTGAACCCCATATTGACGGGTTAATTGGCTATGCCAAAGTGCTACATGAGGCTGGCGTTAGCTGGACATTTAGTTCGCATGCATCTGAAGCTGGCAACTTTGGAATGTTTATTGGTAGCTATGAAAATATGCAACAAGTGGCTATTCGTATTCGTGAAGCAGCTATAGATTTAGGTGTTAAACGAATCATTCATGGCGAGTGTGGCCACGCATGGCGTGTTGCCTACAGTTTCTGGAATACATTAATAGGACCGTTTGATTTCCTTGACCAGAGCTACCCTATTCCGCAACATATTTGTGAATTTACTTACGATATGTTAAAGCGAGAGAAACTGAATATAGACAAGTCTCGTAATGATGACAAAACACTAACGTTTCATGATTCTTGTAACGTTGCACGTGCTACTCGTATGGGTGATAAGCCCGGCGGACAATTTGATATTCCCCGCGCTGTTATTAAAGCGGTCTGCAATAACTATGTTGAGATGGAAGCAGGCACGACTAAAGAAGCCACTTTTTGTTGTGGCGGCGGCGGCGGTCTATTAACTGATGATTTAATGGAAATTAGAGTTAAGGGTGCATTGCCTCGTATGGCAACACTAACGGACGTAGTACAAGAAGAAGGCGTGACCCATATGGCAGCAATTTGTGCCATTTGTAAGAGTCAGTTTTCTAAAGTATTACCTTACTACAAGATGCAAATGGACATGATTGTCAGCGTGCACCAGTTAGTGAGTAACGCCTTGATTTTAACTGGTCAGGTTGACCAGGAAGATGATGACTAGATAATTAACGGCATTGCTTTTGTTCAATTAAAGCAATGCTATTTCAAAGATTAAATATAGCAATATATCCAACAGGGGAATTCGCAATGGCAACTTCTACAGATGATATGAACCAGAAACTAACGTTTCGTAAATTTGAAGACGGTGATACAGATTGGCCAGATTTAACTACCAAAATCTTTAAGGAAGACACTTCTCACAAATGTCCTACTTACGTACACCGTACTCCACCTTGCCAGGGCAGCTGCCCTTCTGGCGAAGACATTCGAGGCTGGTTGGATATTGTACGTGGTATCGAAAAGCCATCTGGTGATGTTGAATGGCAAGAGTATGCCTTTCGTCGTTCGACTAATGCGAACCCGTTTCCTTCTATTATGGGTCGTGTTTGTCCTGCCCCTTGTGAAGATGGTTGTAATCGTAATGAAGTAGAAGATCATGTTGGAATTAACTCGGTAGAACAATTTATTGGTGATACCGCATTAAATAATAATTACCAATTTGACGCTCCTCCTGCTGATACAGGTAAAAGTGTTGCCATTATTGGTGGCGGCCCTGCAGGGCTTGCAGCAGCTTATCAGCTACGCCGTATGGGCCATGCTTGTACTGTTTATGATAACCATGAACACTTAGGTGGTTTCATGCGTTATGGTATTCCTGGTTATCGTACACCACGTGACGTCCTAGAAGGTGAAATTAAACGAATCATCGATATGGGTGTTTCAGTTAAATTAAAGACACGTGTGGGAACTGATGTTAGTCTTGAGTCATTGGAAGCTGAATTCGATGCAGTGCTTTGGGCGATTGGAACACACTCAGGTAAAATGCTACCTATCCCTGGTGGCGATGCTAAAAACTGTTTATCCGGTATTGCTTTTCTATCCGCCTTTAACGAAGGTCGTTTACAAGCACTGGGAACAGGTAAGGTAGTGGTCATTGGTGGTGGTGATACTTCTATTGACGTTGCGTCTGTTGCACGTCGTTTAGGGGGTATTACACAGTCTCACGAAAAAGATCGTCCTGAAAATGTAGTCATGGGCCACACAGCGCATGATGTTGCATCGACTGCTGCTCGTGAAGGTGTTCC
>UOFL01000207.1_pt1 | contig 22490 bp, 25 predicted proteins | sample 1990081 | NCBI WGS metagenome assembly UOFL01 (sample SAMEA4728526, study PRJEB27164) | hydrothermal vent metagenome | biome: marine basaltic hydrothermal vent biome; feature: marine hydrothermal vent; material: mineral | place: Pacific Ocean | collected 2011-06-14/2011-07-23 | depth 1741 m | reverse complement strand
GAGAGAGCATTAACAGTCACACTAATACTGATCAGTATTAAGACTCAAAAAAATACAGGGTCATTTTCTACTGTATGATACCTGACCAGAATCCTTTAAAATAATACTATACCCAGCACACCACACTAAACTAAACATTAAAATGGATGCCGCCAGTTCTATTGATAAATTTGAAGCCGTATATTCATAAAAGTTTTGCCGCTGATTATTGAGACTATTAAACTTGTGAATTAACATCCCATAATCTAAATACATAAAACCAAGCCATGACAATAACGTCGTCAGGAATGTCGACAGAATGACTTTACGAATAAACAGTGCCATAAAGAAACCGATGGATGATGTAATCACCAAGATCCAAAACAGACCAATAAACCCCATGAGTAGACTTTCAATCATTTGTTGCTCCATACTATTAAGCGAGTATTATCCAAGAAAGGCATAAAGAGCGATCTTATTGCCCTTAAAAGTCAATGACTGTGTTAACGAATTTCTAGAATAGCGCCGGCTATTCAAAGCTCTCTTCGCCTTACCGCTAACTTTTTGATGAGCAATCTCATCAATTTGACCTAATCAGAGACTCCTTACCTTATTAATACAACAAGTGTAAAACATTGAAATGCAGTTACTTTGCAGTAAATATGACATTTCTGTGCAAGTAGCCAATTAAGCATGAACCATCAAGAGAAAAGAGATTAAGAAATTGAGAGATTAAGGGATTGAGAGATTACGTGAGTGAAATAACTAAATACATTGATGACTGCTTAGTTATTTATTGTCGATCTGTTCTTTATTAGCAGAAAAATCATTTGATTGTACATATTGAACACAGGGCTTGTAATTCAAACAGAAAAATAACGAAATAATCCAAATGTAACTTGCTTCTCGTAGGTTCCCGGTCATGACTAAGTGTGCCACACCACTAAGCATTGCAATGTCTGACAATACTATACCAAATTTCATATTGAATTTTATTTGCCTAGCTTCTTGGCCAAGCAAAACAAAGTTTTTATTAATCGCGGTAAATTCTTTTTTGATTCGCAGACGTAAAATATGAAAACGTAATAAAACAAGAGTAGACGGGACAATAGTAGCGATACCAAAATAAAAGGTATAAATACCATACTCAGGAAAGGTTTTTGTAAAAAACTGGAAAAAACTAAGGGTCACGAATAGACCAATAAACAAAACTGACTGAATTAGCACACCACGCCATATTTTCTCTACATCATGAAAATCTAGATCTTGTGCCTTAAAATGCTCGATACACTTCATTGAATCAATTTTACTCACTCTTATCCCAATAATAGGCATTGGTACAAAATAGCAGTCGGTCGATGATGGAAAAGTTAGTGGACAGTTCATTAACAATTCACTGCATGAACTATGCACATTTTATTATAATTCGATTATTACACTAAATTATATCTAACCATAGTTCGAGTTAAGAATCCAATCCCTGCACTGGATCACAGAACCCCTATTAGTACTAAAATTTAGCAAGTATTTGATAGTCAAGGACAATAATTATTTCTTACTTTTCACCCACTTCATTAAACGTTTTTTTCGTGCCACTTGACGTGGGGATAGTTTATTACGCTTGTCTTTAAAAGGGTTTTTACCCGTCTTATATTCAATACTGACGGGAGTTCCTGTTAAACGGAGCTGCTTGCGGTAGGTGCTCATTAGATAACGCGTATAAGCGTCTGGCACTGCTTCCGTTTGATTACCATGAATAATAATAAGCGGAGGATTTTTACCGCCTTGATGAGCATAACGTAGTTTTATTCTATGTCCACGTACTAAGGGTGGTTGGTGCTGAGCAATAGCGTATTCCAATATTTGAGTCAAACGTTGAGTTTTGAACTCACTCATGGCAGACAGGTACGCTTTATTGACGGTCTCAAACAGGTGCCCTACTCCAGTACCATGCAAAGCAGAAATATAATGAAATTCTGCATAATCAATAAACGTAAGTTTTCTGTCCAAATCTTGTTTTACCTGATCACGATCATCAAGATCCATTCCATCCCATTTATTCACGGCTATCAGTAAAGCGCGACCTGCATCCAAAATATAACCTAAAAGTGTCACATCCTGATCTGAGATTCCAGAGTGAGCATCCATGACTAATATCACTACTTGACTGTCTTCTATTGCTTGGATCGCTTTAATCACACTAAATTTTTCAACTGCTTCTTTCACTTTACTACGCCGCCTAACCCCAGCGGTATCGATCAACGTATAAGGTTTACCCTCATATTCAAATGGGACATCAACGGTATCCCGGGTAGTCCCTGGCATATCATAGGTCACCACCCGCTCTTCTCCGATCAAGCGATTAATCAAAGTGGATTTACCCACATTAGGTCGTCCTAACACCGCTATACGAACCCCGTGAGTTTCCTCTGGCCGAATAACTTCTTGTGGCAAATTATTCAATACATGATTCATAAGCTTGCGCATATGGCGCCCTTGGGTGGCCGATACCGGATACATTTCCCCTAAGCCTAAAGAATAGAAATCTGCACAGGCAATTTGCTCATCCACACCATCAGTTTTATTCACTAACAAATAAACGGGTTTGTTAAGCTGTCGTAATTGATTGGCAATTTCTTGATCGGAGCTGGTTAAGCCTCCGCGGCCATCGACCATAAAAAATATAACATCAGAATCAGCAATAGCAATTTGAGTTTGACGTGCCATCAAAGCATCAATGCCATCCTCTTCAAAACTCAAGCCCCCTGTGTCCACAACCAAGTAAGCGGTCTCCCCTACTTTGCCTCGACCATATTTACGATCACGGGTCAAACCAGGAAAATCGGCGACAATCGCTTCTCGAGTTCTGGTTAAAAAATTAAATAAGGTAGATTTACCGACATTCGGCCGCCCGATTAGGGCAATAGTAGGGAGCATCAAATTTTCGCTCTAGTTAAAGTTATGAATAGTGTCATAAACAATGGATGATATCGTTAGTTAATAACGTTGTTTACAAATAAAATGAATTATTAGCTACTGAATACCGACGAGAGATCAGTCAGCATGCCTGAGATGCAGCTAATCTCAGATGCTAATCTCAGGTGCTAATCTAAAGTAGTAGTGTGAGTCAATACTTTAGAGTTTCAATAAATATTGACTGTTATTTCTTTTTAAGCGGTACAGCCTTATGAACAGATAAGGTACCACTACGACCGATGGAAACAATATAATCGTCTACTGCCACTGGCGACTCAATAAAACCACTCTTATCTCCTCGACTACGCGCAACAATACTGCCATCCGATTTGTTTATCCAATGTAGATAACCTTTTAAGTCCCCTACCACCACATATTCTCCACTGCTGGCTGGGCCGGTCAATTTTCGGTTTAGTAATTTTTCTTGTTTCCAGACCGAAACTCCTGTCTGGTTATCAAAAGCCCATACACGACTTTTTTCATCAGTCACGTACACTCGTTTTTCATCCACTGTAATATTTTTAAACGAGGATAATTTACGACTCCACATTAATTGCCGTGCTCTGATATTAATCGCCGCCAGTTTGCCCTGAAAGGTCACAACAAATAAGACACCGTTATGCACATAAGGGTCTGAATCAATATCAACTAAACGATCCAGCTCAGTTCTACCCCGTACTAATGTAATAGCTTGTTCCCAAATTAGACGCCCAGTACTGGTTTTAATACTGGCCATTTTCCCATCGTCAAAACCTGTATACAATAAACCCTTCCAAGCAACAGGAGAACTATTTCCTCGCATGGTTAACAAGGGTGCTCTACGACGATAAATCCAGACAGATTCGCCTGTGTCCACTGCTAAGCCTTGTAATATACCGTTAATCGTTCGAACTACCACAATATTTTCTTCAATCAAAGGGGCCGCTAGTACTTCACTGCTCACTCGGCTTAACCAACTCTTTTTTCCTGTCTTAATATTGAGTGCAATCACTTCCCCATCAGTGGTGCCCATCACTAGCAAATCACCCCCAACTGTAGGGCCGCTAGAGACAGGTTTTTTCAAATTAACCGTCCATAATCGTTTACCCTTATCTAGCGAATAGGCATTGACACGACCCTTGACGTCAGCAGTGTAAACCACTCTATTCTGAATAGCAGGCCTTAGGCGAAAAGATAGCTTAGCGGTACCCACTCCTGCATTATGATCCCACACATTACGTATTTTAATACTTGCTTTAACAGACTGTAACTTGGTAGGTTGCTCCACATTGTCTTTGGCTGAAAATTTTGAACAAGCAGCAATTGAGGCGACAAGCCCCCCGATTACTACGATAAAAATTAATTTTGATACTTTAACAATTCTGAACATTTTCTAATCTTCGCTGTATAGTTTGTTTAAGATCTTTAAATTGCACCTGTTTCTTTTTATCCTGCGCTTCCATCACTTTAATTGAGATTTGATAGGCTGAACGCGCCTTGGGACATTGCTTTTGTCTTTCAAATACAGTGCCTTTGACGAAACTGTACATGATAGAAAATTGACTAGGTGCTTTGACACTAAGGGTTTTCAAAGCATCAGCATATTTTTTTTGATCTCTTTGCACTCGCGCTAACCTTAATCGGATAATATGATGTTTGTATCCACTGGTGTTAGTTTGTCCTATCGCCCATTGCAAACGTTTATTGGCTTCTGCTAAATCATTTTTCGCTATCGCTCGCCTTGCTAAAACCAATGCACTATCGATGGCATAGACAGTGCCTCCGTAGTTTCTAATGATTTCCTCAAATTTAACTTCGACTTCTTCCAGTCGTGCTTTTATTTTTTTGTCGGTTTTAGCGCCTAGGTAAGTCTTTCTTTCCATGAAACTTAGAACACGCGTTAAATTGTAATACTCAATAGAGGCCTTTGTGCTGGTGGCATTATTGGATTCTTTATAATAACCCCAACCCCATACGACTGAGATGCCTAGTGCTAAACCAGCCAGCAAAGACATACCGTGGGTTTTCCACCACTTTTTAATTTGTTCAAGACGTTCTTCATCAGTTAATAACGGGTCCACACAATACTCCAAGATATTTGAATTGATCGACTTTAATGAATGCCTGTTTTGGCGTAGACAATCAACTACTCAGTAAATATTATTATCAAGGCATTAGAAATATTAATCATTAGCCATGAAATCTTGCAAAAATTTGACAATATCAGCTTGCGCAATTTTGAGCTGTTTACCATCTTCGCGCAAGTATTTTATTGTAATCTGTTGATTCTGGACTTCATCTTCGCCTAATATAAACGCGAGTAAAGCACCGCTTTTATCCGCTTTTTTTATTTGTTTTTGAAACTTTCCACCACCAATGTTTACAGTCAATGCAAGCTCTGGACATTGTTCACGTAATGACTCGGCGAGTTTCCAACCATGTCGCTCAACATCATCCCCCAGCATCGCTAAATACACATGAGTCACTGGTTTGTCTGGAATCAAGTTTTGCGCTGTCATCAAATTGAGGACTCGATCAACGCCCAAAGCAAAACCCGCTGCATAATTCGCTTTGCCCCCTAATTGTTCTACCAAATCATCAAATCGACCCCCAGCGCAAATTGTGCCTTGCGCTCCGAGCTCTTTTGAGACCCATTCGTAAACGGTGTGGCTATAATAGTCGAGACCCCGTACTAAACGAGGATTCACACTATAATCAATCTGCAACTCGTCTAATAGCAACTTAAGTCGCTCAAATTTTTCTTTCGATTCATTATCAAGTGAATCATATAATTTAGGCGCTGACTCAATCAGATCCTGCATTGCTGGATTTTTACTGTCCAAGATTCGTAGTGGATTCGATTTTAGGCGTCGTATACTGTCTTTATCTAACTTATCCTCATGAGAAGTCAGATAATTCACCAGTAATTCACGATATCGACCTCTTTCTTCGAGAGTCCCCAAAGTATTAATTTCAAGACTTACATTACGCAGGCCTAATTTTTTCCATAATCGAGACGTTAAGGCTAAATGTTCTAACTCGATATCAACACCCGCGAACCCGAAAGCTTCTATGCCGATTTGTTGAAACTGTCGATATCGATTAGCTTGAGGGTTTTCACGTCGAAACATATAACCGCTATACCAAAACCGCTGCTGTTGATTGTACAATAACCCTTCTTCAAGAGCCGCACGGACACAGCCCGCTGTTCCTTCTGGGCGTAAAGTTAAGCTATCATCAGTAATATCTTTAAAGGTATACATTTCCTTTTCTACAATATCAGTGACTTCGCCAATAGACCGCTTAAAAAGCTCCGTTTTTTCTAAAATAGGAAGACGAATTTCAGAGTATCCATACTGCCTACATAAATCACTTATTTTTTGTTCAATATATTGCCAAGCAGGCGTGACATCTGGCAGTATCTGCCTCATACCCTTCACTTTTCTAATTATTTTTGACAAAACAGCCTCAGTAATCAATCAATTAAGGCCACTATTGTAATGTGGAATAAGAGCAAATAACAGCGTAATAAGCACAAATCTAGGCTTAATACCTATTTATAGAGTTTAATTTCAGTATTTGAAAGAAAAAGTAAAAATAATATAGATGAGAGCGACGTTAAGAAAATTATTGATTACAAGAGATAACACAGCAAGACACATCTTCGCACAATAGTAGACTGCCTTTATGTGACACAATTCGGTGTTAAAATTAGCTTCACTCGCTATTGTTAGCAGTCTAGAATAATAAATTTAACGTATGAAGTCCTTAATTAGTATTCACCAATATTGTGCCCTGGATCCCTTTCTTTTTTAAACGCAGATGATTAAATATCTCACCATTCAGTCGGACTTCAACATATTCAGGCTTACCTAATTTAATTCGAAATGGGGCCTTTCCTTTGACTTTGTCACGAAATCCTGCACGACCAGTATGGGCTAACAGAGCACGATTAGTAGCATCAAACACTTCTATATAGGTCGCTTTCTTAAACCGAATCGACAAAGTATCCTGACTGGAATTTAGTTTTCGAGAACCTGCTTGTCTCGTCGACACAACATTTTTAACCGCTAAATTCCCTGTTTTCAGGCCAACTGAGACAGATTCAGATTTTTTTGCTGATGCCTGTGATTCTGAGGGAAAATCATCCTCAACGTTCTTACTGTTGTAAATTAGAAATAATGCTAACACAATAAAACTTGATATTGCCATATAACCAATACTTTTAATCGGGATAATATTTTTATTATGCTGACTCTTTTTTTCGCGTGCTGAACTAGCCAAAGAAGGCTGTGCTGCCGCTCCAACCACTTCAATAAACCGCTCAACCAGTGGCTCTGAGTCCAAGCCTAATATATTGGCATACCCTCGAATATACCCCTGCACAAATATAGTCGCAGGCAATAAAGTATAGTCATCATTTTCGATTGCATCAATTTGAACCACAGTCAGTCGAAGCTGACGGGCTATATATTCAATTGATATATCACGTGAACGCCGTGCTTCAAGTAATACTTCACCGGGGGATGTTCCTTGCATTTTTGTTTCCTTCAAGGGTAATCTCAGTCTGCTAGACTGTACTGCTACAATTTTAGTTTACTACAGTGAGCACTCTATGCTCTTCATTAATACCTGCGTTTCCGCTGTTTAAATTTCGAGGCTTCGACTGATGTAGGAAATCTTGCCTTTAATAATAGTCCGTAGCGAGTGAACTTGTTAAAGTCACCACATTTTTTCTCTACATTCATTGCTAACCATAAACTTTCTGACGACCAATTACTTTTTTTCGCCCAGCGACGCATGAAACCTAGGGCAGATATACATTTATTCTGTCTAAAAGTGAGTTGCGCCATTCTAATTAAAGCGGGAGCAAACCTCGGTACAATCTTGAGTGAAGCCCTATAATACTTTTCTGCTTTATCGGAATTACCGGAACTTTGCATACAGATCCCAGCATTAAGATACGCAAAATGTCGCGAGCCATAGAGTGGATCACTAAGGGCTTTTAAAAAATGCTTCTCTGCTTGTTGATAACGTTTGTGGCGACATAAAAATGTCCCAAAATTATTATGTGCACCTGAATCGTTAGGCGCTAGCTCTACCGCTCGTCGAAAGTGCTTTTCAGCCAGTGTATCCTGACCCAAGTGTTGGTGCAACACCGCTTTCCATTTATGTGCATTTGCATTATCCGGATTATGTGCAAGGGATTTATCACATCGCCGTAACGCAATCTTGTAATTTTTCTTTTTAAAATAAGCAGTACACAAAGAAGCATTAATTTGTGATGGGTCTCCTGCATTACTTTTTTTTACATTGGCAGAGTTTTTTTGAGATCCACATGCCGTTAAAGCTAGCACTAGAAGCCAGAATAGAGGTCTCCATTTCAACATATTATTAATCCTTTATACTTGAATCAAGCCGGATTTTCCATTTACTGTTACGTCTTGTTCGATCATCAATTCGGCCCACCAACTGCCCACAAGCAGCATCGATATCATCACCCCGTGTACGACGAATAATGGCGGCATAACCTGCTTGCATTAAAACATCACGAAATCGCTCTATTGTTGCAACATCGGAGCACTCATAATCAGTCCCTGGAAACGGATTAAATGGAATTAAGTTAATCTTTGATGGAATGTCTTCCAAAAGCTGTGCCAACTCTTTAGCATGTTGAGGTAAATCATTGATATCTTTGATCATTACATACTCAAATGTAATTTTTCGCTGTGGCCCACTACGGACATAACTCTTACAAGCTGGCAATAATTTGGCAATTGGATATTTCTTATTGAGGGGGACAAGAGTGTTACGAATCTCATCATTAGGAGCATGTAAGGATACAGCCAGACTAACATCTAACACTTCTTCAAGTTTATAAATTTCAGGCACTAAACCGGAGGTGCTGATAGTCACTTTTCGTTTTGACAAACCAAAAGCATTATCATCCAACATTAAGTCAACCGCCCGAACCACATTATCAAAGTTGACCAACGGCTCCCCCATCCCCATTAACACTACATTGGTAATAATTTTATGGCCACGGTTTTTAGGGATTCCTAATTCAAGAGCCGCAAACAATACCTGCCCTATAATTTCATGAGTATTGAGGTTACGATTAAACCCCTGAGTCGCTGTTGAACAAAAAGTACAGTTTAAGGTACACCCGACTTGACTCGAAATACACAAAGTTCCACGTTTTTTTTCAGGAATATAGACAGTCTCTATACTATTGCCGCAATCTAGGCGCAGCAACCATTTGACGGTACCATCAGAAGAAGGTTGAGTTAATGCCGTTTCAGGCAGCTTAATTTCTGTCTTTTGATGCAATATTTCTCGAAACTTTTTACTCAAAGTCGTCATTTGATCAAAATCAGTGATCCCATGATGGTATATCCATTTTAATACCTGGATTGCCCGATAAGGCTTTTCACCATAAGTGGCAAACAATTGTTTAAGCTCATCACTGTTGAGATTAAGTAAGTTAATTTTTGCTTCTGTCATTGTCTTTATCAGTCCGACTTTTCAGTCGTGCAGTTAGGGCGTTAAAGGAAAGCTATCAATAACCCACAGAGAGTACTCTATTTCATTTGAGCGTCTGTCGTAGGCTGTTATGCTTGAACTAAGCCAATAGTGTGAGATCTAGTAAAACCACTATGAGCTGCGAGAATCAGTGCATATGCTGAATAGCTCTCTCAATTGATGCTATAGATTTCTTACTAGTTATTTTACCGGTTTATTGATCGATTGTGAAATATTGTTAGCGATCATTAGCAATACAGGTCTAACACCAGGTCGAAAAAGAAACCGGGTCGAAAAAGAAACTAGAGAGAGAAAAACGAGGCTGAAAAAAGGTTATCATTGCAAACCAACAATATTGAAGACCAGCTTTGTCAAAGCAACCTTAAAAAGATCCTCAGTCATTATGAAAACATATTGGAAAGATATTAAAGAAACAGGTGATCGCTGGGCTGGAATTATCCTAACCGTTGAAGATAAACTAAATCAAAGACCGTCAATTCACCTTCAAGTCGGAGGAAATAGCCGCATTAGATTAAGCCACCATAAGCGCGCCATTTTTTGGGCGACTGCTGCTAACGATTACTCTGGGGTCTGGCTAGTGAGAGCCTTTACCGAAGTGAAAAAAAATGACATGTCCATTATGCCAATTCGCTCATCAGAAATTCAAACTCATACACAGCTTTCACACTTGGATTGGCTAAAGTCATGGTGTTATTTTTTTACTCGTGAACTCACTGAAAATCAAGCCTCTTTTTTATACAATGGACCATGGATATTTAAGACACATGTTCCAATAAGCCCTAACGATTGGAACTATAAACGGGTCGAGACCACAAAACACACCGGAGGAACTAATATCTATGACGTAAAACACTCATTTGATGATAATGAAGTCATGTGGCTGAATTGGTGGTGCAATGGGAGTGGTAGACTGATTAGTGTCCAGAAACCGGATAAGCATTCAGGACGAGTAAAGTAGTGGCGAAAAAAATCCCGTGAGCACAATCTTCCTCCTATATTGGTATGGTATATACATTGTTTAGACGCCTACATTATTATTGACGGTCATAGTCGTTTGATGGCCTCTATTCTTGAAGAGATTCCTCCCGATATAATTGAAATCTACTCTGCTGAAATAAATACCACGACTACGAGCGCAAAAAATAAGGCGAAAATCGAGGCAGATTTACTTGAACGACAATCAAAAATTAATCTCACTAAAGTCTCTACCCAAAAATTAAACCAAGTACTTTTACAAATGTATAATAAAGAATCTAACATCCAGTCAAAAACATTGGCATGGGCAGTACCTGACTTAGAAAAATCATGGACTCAGGAATTAGTGGAATATCTTGCTACAATTGATAAACATGAAATAGCGAATGATATAATTTCTAGAATAGAACAGTAGAACAAACTCGAGCAAGGTGAAAAATAAGCAATCACCATAACGATACTATGGTGATGACTTCACTCATTAAGCAGACACGTATTGGACAATAGAGAATTATTCTGCTTCTTCAATCCAGGCCATTTGAATTGCTTCCAGAATTTTTTCACCTGAACGCTCAGGGTCATCATCAAAATCTTTTAACTCACAAATCCATTTGTGTAAATCAACAAAATTTAAAACTTTCGGGTCAACATCGGGTTTACTATCAAATAATTCAATCGCGATGTCGGTAGTATCTGACCAAGTCAGGGACATAATAAACTCCTAGTGCTCTTTGACCATATTAATAGTGTATTTTGGAATTTCAACTACTAAATCCACATCCCCCACAAAAGTCTGACAACTCAATCGTGAGTCAGGCTCCAGTCCCCATGCCTTATCAAGCAAATCATCTTCATCTTCTGTATTGTCATTTAAGGAATCCAAGCCTTCACGAATATACACATGACAAGTCGTACAAGCACATGATTTTTCACAGGCGTGTTCAAGCTCTATCCCCTCTTTTAAGAACACATCACAGATAGTCATTCCCTTTACTGCGTCTAACGCTGCACCTTCAGGGCATAATTCTTCATGAGGTAATACAATTATTTGTGGCATTATTTATCTCGCTTATTCAAACTCATCAACTTTTTGGCCAGCCATTGCTTGCTGGATACTATTATTCATACGTCGTTCTACATAATTAGCACAGGATTTTTCAAGTGCTTTAATCGCTTCTTTAATTTTATCAGAATCATTACTGCCGACGATCTGTTGCAATTCCTTAATAGCTAGAGCAATAAGCACTTGCTCGTCTGCTGATAAAAACTTATCCGCATCTTTTGCCATCGCCGCTGCAATAGCCTCTAGGGTGCGGTTTCCTTCTAGCTGCTGCTCGCGTAATTTCCGCGAGTCCATATCGTCCTGCGCATGCTCCATAGAATCACGCAACATGGTTTCAATTTCAGTATCGGTCAGCCCATAAGACGGTTTGATTTCAATCCTGGATTGTACACCACTGGATTGCTCTTGCGCCGTCACACTTAATAATCCATCCGCATCCACTTGAAAAGTGACCTGAATACGAGCGGACCCCGCGACCATTGGAGGAATTCCTTTTAATGAAAATCGTGCCAGTGAACGACACTCCTCGACCACTTCACGCTCTCCTTGCAGAACATGAATTGACATACCATTTTGTCCATCTTTATAAGTCGTAAACTCTTGTGCACGCGCCACAGGAATAGTAGTATTTCGGGGAATAACTTTCTCTACCAATCCGCCCATCGTTTCAAGTCCCAGCGATAAGGGAATCACATCCAGTAATAAAATTTCGTCGCCTGACTTGTTACCCGCCAGCTGATCAGCTTGAATCGCTGCTCCTAAAGCAACTACCTTATCAGGATCATGCTCAGTTAAAGGAGTCACACCAAAAAAATCGGCGACTTTCTGTCTGACACGCGGAACACGAGTGGAACCACCCACCATCACCACATTTTCAATCTGATTGGCACGCATGCCTGCATCACGCAACGCACGTCGACAGGGTATCAATGTCTTTTTTATCAAGCCTTCAATCAAACTATCGAATTTTTCCCGGCTTAGGGCTTGTTGCCAGCTCGTTTCATCCGGTAATTGCACAGAAATATTCACTGACTCTTGTTGAGTCAATAATTCTTTAGCATTACAAGCCTCATTTAAAACAGCACGACAAAATTTGGGATCAGTCACATCACTAGTGCCCGATTCAGTGTGAATCCACTTAGCTATCGCGTGATCAATATCATCACCGCCCAGTTGTGCATCGCCTGCAGTGGCTAGGACCTCAAACACCCCTTTATGTAAACGAAGAATCGATACGTCAAATGTTCCCCCACCAAAATCATAAACAACAATTACCCCTTCTGTCCCTTGATCCAGTCCATAGGCGACTGCCGCAGCAGTGGGTTCATTTAATAATCGTAACACTTCAAGGCCAGCAAGCTTGGCAGCGTCTTTCGTGGCTTGACGTTGGGCATCATCAAAGTAGGCAGGCACAGTAATAACTGCGCCAGCCAAATCACCACCTAAGGTTTTTTCACCTTGTTTTTTTAGAACTTTCAGTATTTCGGCAGAAACTTCTATAGCACTGACATTGCCACCCACTGTCTTTATTCTAGGCACAGCAGACTCAGTCTCGAATAATTGATAGTGATGTTTTTTATTATCAGTTGAAATATCTTCCAGACCACGCCCCATAAAACGTTTAATTGACACAATCGTATTTAAAGGATCTAGCGCAGAGTATTGTTTAGCTTCAGCCCCTACCACAGGTGCGCAGTCAGCCTGATAACGCACCACAGATTGTAATAAATGACGGCCCTTATCGTCAGGCAATGTCTCTGCTTTTCCACTGCGCACTGCGGCTACCAGTGAATTAGTGGTACCGAGATCAATCCCGATCACCAAGCGGTGCTGGTGTGGTGCAGTTGCCTCGCCAGGCTCTGATATTTGAATTAAGGCCATTATTTTTACTTTTACTCTACAAAATAGGGTTTACAGTTGTTGTTCAAGATCCGCTTCAAGTGATTCGGCTTCACTTCGTAATTTATATAAAAACTGAAATTTACGAATAGTATCTCTGATTGGCTGGAGCTGATTATCAACAAACAACTGACGAATTTCTTGTTCACGCTGTTCAATTTTGTCGATTAGTTCATCCAAAATATCGCCGATCAACGACAGAGGATCGGCGCTAGATTTAACAGCATCAAGCTCCTCACGTAATTCCATTTGTTCCATTAAAAAGGCTACGTCACTAATGGTTTCCTGCTCATCAATAGGCGACTCGCCCCGCAACTCGAGCAAATAACGTGCACGCAATAACGGATCAGAAAGCACTCTATGTGCTTCATTGATCAAAGTAGCCTTTTGCAATGATAAGCGTTTTTCCTGTGCTGAAGCACTGGCAAAACGGTCAGGATGAACAGCTTGTTGTAGTCCTCTAAAATGACCGTCAAGGTCTGCTTGATCAATATCAAAATTGACTGGCAAAGCAAACAATTCATAATAATTTTGGGAAAAACTTGATACTTCAGACATAATAGGCAGTCACTCTGTTTACAAAGCCTTGAATTGATGTTCGCAATTTTATAAGTCCTAAAACTTATTCACCAGAATTAATCAGGCCTTTAAACATTAAAACTCTCACCGCAGCCACACATATCTTTAACATTTGGATTATTAAACTGAAAACCTTCATTCAGTCCTTCACGTCCATAGTCAAGTTCAGTGCCATCAAGATAAAGCAGGCTCTTGGCATCAACAAAAATCTTGATGCCATGACATTCAAATACAACATCCTGTTCATCAATAACATCGACAAATTCAACGACATACGCCATTCCAGAACACCCGGTAGTTTTTACACCTAAGCGGATGCCTTCACCTTTGCCACGATTAACCAAAAAGTCACGTACTCTTTGGGCAGCGCTGTCTGTGATACTAAGAGCCATATTCTGCTTTACCCTTTTGCTTTCTTGCTAGAATAATCTTCGATCGCAGCCTTAATCGCATCTTCAGCAAGTACTGAGCAATGCACTTTCACTGGCGGTAACTCTAACTCTTCAGCAATTTCACTATTCTTAATTGATTTTGCTTCTTCTAAAGTTTTACCCTTAACCCATTCAGTTAATAGTGAACTAGAAGCGATCGCTGAGCCACAGCCGTAAGTTTTAAACTTGGCATCTTCAATTATACCTTCTTCGCTTACCTTAATTTGCAAACGCATTACATCGCCACAGGCAGGTGCGCCTACCATGCCAGTACCAACGGCACTGTCTTCTTTTTCGAATGAACCCACATTACGTGGATTTTCATAATGATCTAATACTTTATCGCTATAAGCCATGATGTTCTCCTGCTTGCTAATCTTAAAATTTAGTGTTTCAATCCGTAATTCTTAGTGTGCAGCCCATTTGATTTTTGATAAATCAATGCCGTCTTTAAACATTTCCCACAAAGGTGACAGGTCTCGTAATTTTCCTACCTGACCACGCAATAAATCTATCGCTCGCTGAACTTCTTCTTCAGTCGTAAAACGGCCTATGGTAAACCGAATAGAACTATGTGCCAATTCATCATTACGCCCTAAAGCTCTTAACACATACGAAGGCTCAAGACTCGAGGAAGTACAGGCAGAACCTGATGAGACCGCCAGTTCTTTAATCGCCATAATTAAAGATTCACCTTCAATATAATTAAAACTAATATTCAGGTTACCAGGAATTCGCTGTTCCATATCACCATTAACATAGACCTCTTCCATATCTTTGAAACCATCCAGTAACATGTTACGCATTTTGGCAATACGCTCGTTTTCTGTATCCATTTCTTCGTAGGCAATTCTAAAGGCTTCGCCCATTCCTACAATTTGGTGTGTCGCTAATGTACCAGACCGCATTCCACGCTCATGACCACCACCATGCATTTGAGCTTCTACACGAATACGGGGCTTACGACGTACATACAAAGCACCAATACCTTTAGGCCCATAAATTTTGTGTGCTGAAAAAGACATTAAGTCTACTTTCATCTCGTCAAGATCAATCTTCACCTTACCGGCACTTTGTGCGGCATCACAATGAAAAATAACACCCTTTTCACGGGTTATTTCTCCAATCGCTTTGATATCTTGTACTACACCCACTTCATTATTAACATGCATAATCGATACTAAAATAGTATCTTCTCGTATTGCTGCAGTTAATTTATCAAGATCAATTAAACCAGTCGTTTCTGGGGCAAGATAGGTCACTTCAAAACCTTCACGTTCTAATTGTCGGCAAGTATCCAGCACTGCTTTATGTTCAGTTTTGCACGTGATGATGTGCTTACCTTTTTTGTGGTAAAAGTGCGCTACCCCTTTAATCGCTAAATTATCAGACTCAGTCGCCCCTGAAGTCCAAACAATTTCTTTAGGATCAGCATTAATTAAGCGCGCAACATTTGCACGTGCCTCTTTAATAGCATCATCTGCTTGCCAACCAAATTGGTGCGAACGTGACGCAGGGTTTCCAAAATTTCCATCCATTGTTAAATGGGCACACATTAACTCAGCAACACGTGGATCCACCGGCGTAGTCGCGGCATAATCCATATAAATTGGCATTTTCTTGTTTGACACCTGATAGTCCTCTATATAACTCGCGCGATAAATTGCGCTGAATAAATTAAAATAATAAAAAAGGGTACTGCTAAACTCTCGGCCTGCACACTAAATTATAAGGCCACTACTTGCAAAATATCAGCAAGTTGCTTTAAAAATTCTTTTACCTCTAACATAGTACTGTCTTTACCAAGGCTTATGCGAATCGCACTTTTTGCCAATGGCATTTCAGCCTGCATTGCTTGCAACACATGACTGGCTCCTGTGCGCCCACTAGAACAAGCAGAACCACTGGAGACAGCAATATTACGCTTGTCTAACTCCATCAATAACGCTTCACCATCATAACCAGGAATACCTGCTTGAATAGTATTCGGTACTCGCGGCGCTTGCAGAGAATAAACTTTTACTCCCGGGATACCTAATAAGCCTTGTTGCAATGCGTCGCGTAGTGGTAATACTTTTTGACTACGTTCATCCAGTTCTTGTAAAGCCAATTCCGCAGCTTTTCCAAACCCGACTATGCCAGCTAAATTTTCGGTGCCAGGCCGATACCCTTTTTCATGTCCCCCGCCGTGTTGCATCGCATATAAATCCAAAGCTTTATCGACGATTAACGCACCACAGCCTTTTGGGCCATAAATTTTATGTGCAGATAATGTCATTAAATGAACATTACTGGCTTTAAAATCAACCTTAATCTTACCTGCGGCCTGTACTGCATCGGTATGCATCAACGCACCCTGCTCTCTGACCTGCTGTGTTATTTCATCTAGCGCTTGAATAACACCTGTTTCGTTATTCGCTTGCATCACTGACACCAAATAGGGTTTGCGTGTTAATATTTGTTGCAAACTTTTAATCAGAATTCTGCCCTGATCATCGACTAATATTTCTTCACGCTGCCAACCTTGCTGCTGCATAGCTTTGGCTGCTTCTATCACTGACGCATGCTCAATCGCACTATGCGCCAGTAGTGCATTTTTTTCTTGCCACAAACATCCTTTTATGGCGAGATTATTGGCTTCTGTTCCACCACTGGTAAAAATGACTTGTGACTCATGAGCATTGACTAATGCGGCAAGCTGTTGCCGAGCTTGATCAATCGCAGCACGTGCTAACCTGCCATAACGGTGAACACTAGAAGGATTTCCAAATACCTCGACCATATAAGGTAACATTGCTTCAACAACACGCTCGTCTATTGCCGTGGTCGCATTACAATCAAGATACATAGGATAACATCAACTAAACCTAGTTGAGCGTAGTATTACTAGCAGTATCATCGACCACTACAGTAGCCTCATTTTCTGCTAATTCTTTATCTTCACATTGTCGCGCTTGACGTAAGGCAATTTGCTGGACATCATCTTGGTCGGTTAAATTACCTAAACTAATTCCTGACAAAAACGAATAAATTTGATCACTTAAAGACGACCAAAGCTCATGAGTCAAACAACGATCGTCACCATGACAATTCGCCAATCCACCACACCGAGTAGTATCCATTTTTTCATCCACTGCAGTAATAATTTGTGCTATGGCAATATCATGCGCAGCTCGACTTAAAGAGTAACCGCCGCCTGGTCCACGGGTGCTTCTCACTAACTCTTTACGTCTTAATTTGGTAAATAGTTGCTCAAGATACGACAGTGAAATACCTTGCCGCTCTGAAATATCAGCCAGGGAAATAGGTCCTTTATCGAAATGGATTGCCAGATCGAGCATCGCAGTGACTGCATAACGGCCTTTTGTCGTCAATCGCATTGCATATTCCCTTCAATTCGTTGATAATGGGTTCAGGTAAGATAATTACCTTACTAATTTAGTACAGTATTATACATAACACACCAAAATAGTCAAGTATTATTTATCGCTTTCATCCTCTTTCTCAGCTCTATTACTGAGATCTTTATTACTGACACCCTCTTGATTTAACTCTGTTTTTTCATATTTTTGAAATGTGCTGATGATCTCACTTTGACTAAGATCAGTATCAGTATCAGTATCAGTAATTGATAAGTCTGCCACTCCACCCCCTAAAGACTTAATAGCACTACGCATGTCTTCCATCCGCTTATCCATCACATGAATGTGTTCAAGCATCGCATTAATTGCATTCGCGACTGGGTCAGGCATATGCTTTTGCATACCGTAAGCATCAAAGCCCAATTTTTTAGCCATGGCTTGAATTTTTTTATCTTGCGCCGTGGGTTCAAGCACTTCGCTAGTAATGATTCTCCCTGGCACGCCCACTACCGTGGCGCCTGAGGGTACATCCTTTAATACCACCGCATTCGATCCTACGCGACAACCCTCCCCTAAATTAAGAGGCCCTAGGACTTTCGCACCTGCGCCAATCACCACATTATTCGCCAGCGTTGGATGTCGCTGCCCCTTATTCCAACTAGTTCCTCCCAGCGTAACCCCATGATACAGAGTGCAATCATCCCCCACCACAGCTGTCTCGCCAATCACTACACCCATACCATGATCAATAAAGAAGCGCCGCCCTATTGTGGCACCTGGGTGTATTTCAATGCCAGTCATCCAGCGAGAAAACATGGAAATCCAGCGCGCCAGCCATTTTAATCGCCAACCCCACAGCCGATGATTCAGACGATGCCATAAAATGGCATGCACTCCTGGATAAGTAGTAATGACCTCAAACCAATGACGTGCTGCTGGATCACGATTGAATACGCACCCGATATCTTCGCGTATACGCCTGAACATATTGCTACCTCTACATAAAACTACAACAATGAAACGCCAAAAGCTTTGACTGTCACTAATCAGCTGTCTCAACCAATATACAAAAACATCATGAAAGAAGCTCAATTCAGCTCTTTCTTTGTGCTATCGCTCACCTTACCGTCAGCCTCAAAGATGACTGGAAATTTATTTAACGCTTTAACAGGATTTAATGCTCGAACAACGACCTTACCGAGTGTCAGCTGTCAGCAAGGTAAGCTTTATCCAGTAAAAGTTCACTAAAATACCGTTGTCGCTAAATAATATTTTACTGCCCATTTTTCCTGATTTTATTTTCAACGGCAGCGAATATACCACGCACAATTTGCACCTCTTTTTCTTCAAGCTCAGCCTTATGAAACATACGACGAATTCTTCGCAATAACTTTACCGGGTGATCTTTATTAATAAAGTCTATATCAGTCAACACTTCATGAATATGATCAAACATTTGTTCTACCACTTCATGCTCAGCTAATGGACTGTCTAACGTTTGACTGTCAGTTTCAGTGCTAGTGATACACGCCATTCTCAGCTCATAACACACTACTTGTACTGCTTGTGATAAATTCAGTGAACTGTATTTAACATGTGTAGGAATTTGCACTAGGTAATGACACAACTCCATCTCTTCGTTAGAGAGGCCATTATTTTCCCGACCAAAGACTAGTGCCACCCGACCTTGCTGCTGTCGGCAGTGCTTAATGACATTTATCCCAGCTTCACGTGCATCCCATTGCGGCCAAGCAAGTCGTCGAAAACGTGCGCTAGCCCCCACTACTAAAGTAGCATTGGAAACCGCCTCACGCAAAGTATCCTTTACGATCGCCCTTTGCAGCACGTCATCAGCACCTGATGCTCGCTGAGTGGCTTCAACATTAGGATAGTCTTTAGGATTGACCAATACCAGATTAGACAATCCCATATTTTTCATCGCACGTGCCGTCGCACCGATATTGCCAGGATGGCTCGTTTCGACCAGTATAATATCAATAGGCTCACACTGATCGGACGAAGGGTCATCATTCATATTTGTGGTGTTATCAAGATCCATAATTTCAAACATTATAATATTTAGTGGTGAGTCAATTGCATATCGTCAGTCGAATCAACGCAGGATTTAGTAAGCGATCTACTAAGAGCCTACTCAGCAAATAATAACATTCTGATAATATTTAACTCAAGAAAACGTCTATGCATGATATCTCTATCAAGACTATAAAAAGGGTTTAAAAAAGCAGTTTCATCACGTCTATACTACTCTTTTTAAAAATGACATAGGCATTATAGGTTATTTTCTGTTAAACTTCCCTGCCTTTAACGAAACCATTACTCACATAGACTCAGAAGGTTTGTCTCTCTCATGCACCCCATGCTCAACACCGCCATCAAAGCCGCCCGCTCTGCTGGCAACCTAATATTACGCTACAGTAATCGAATTGATTCTTTATCAATCACCTCCAAACAACGTAACGATTTTGTTACCGAAGTGGACCAGCAAGCTGAGCAAGAAATAATTGCGATTTTACATAAAGCCTACCCAGACCACTCAATCATTGCTGAAGAAAGTGGCGAACAAATAACTGATAGCGAATATACATGGATAATTGATCCGCTCGATGGCACCACCAATTTTTTGCACGGATTTCCGCAATACGCTGTATCAATCGCGCTTAAAAAAGGCCGTCTGCTGGATCAAGCCGTCATCTATGATCCATTTAAAAATGAACTCTTTACCGCCTCAAAAGGGTCTGGTGCTCAGCTCGATGGCCGTCGCATCAGAGTCACTACACAACATAAACTTGAAGGCGCCTTGCTTGGCACAGGGTTTCCATTTAAACAAAAAGAAGATCTCGCAAGCTATTTACAAATGTTTAGTGCATTATTTCAAGACACTGCTGGAATCAGACGTGCAGGCTCTGCTGCGCTTGACTTAGCTTATGTAGCAGCGGGTCGCTTAGATGGATTTTGGGAGTATGGACTTAAACCTTGGGATATCGCTGCAGGCATATTACTGATCCGCGAAGCAGGCGGCTTTGTCTGTGATTTTAATGGCGGAGATGAGTATATGAAATCAGGCAATATCATTGCCGGAAACCCTAAAACCTGTCCTGCTATATTGCGCGCTATCACTCCCTTTGTAGGCTAAATCTCTCAGCCCCTTCTTCGATTCAGCTTTCTTATATCGTACTGTTTATTTATTCAGTACGATTCTATACAAATGCTGATCATTTAATTGCGACTTTAGTGAATTATTCACTCTATTATACAAAATCAAAGTCAAGAATCTGACCAAACAAACGATACAGTGATTGTAACAACCATAAAACCAGGACTTATCAATATGCAGTAAAGGTAGTAAAACATGAGCAAGAAAACTTTGAACCGAAGTCTCGGCCCCAAAGCACTTGAAATGGTGATGCGGGACGTACTGGGGGGAATGGAAGAGTTTTCGATCATGAAGTCTTACGAGTCTTCAGGAGAAGAGTATAAAATTATTACGATACAACCATACGCGCAATGGACGCCCAAACAAGAACTTTACGATTTCGAAAAGTTTACACAAGAGCCTCAACTAGCAGAAGTAATCGTTTTTGAAGATTATCTAAAACGAAAAAAAAGGAACAATTAAGAAATCTGCAACTGCTTAATAACAATCACGGTACTTACTATCGACCAGTACCGTGATCACAAACTTCATCTATTCAATAAACACGCATTCACTAAGGCCGGTCATCAACCACCCCTGCGCCTTCTTTTTTGACAGCAAGCATATCGGCACGAGTCACACCTAATTTCAACACCGCATTACTAGCCACAAATATAGAAGAATAAGTTCCCACAATAACCCCTAAAATTAAGGCAATTGCAAATCCGCGAATAATCTCCCCCCCTAAAAATAACAATGCCAACAATACCAGTAAGGTAGTAACCGAGGTCATAATTGTGCGCGATAAGGTTTCGTTAATAGAGACATTCATCACATGCACAGAATCACCTTTTCGAATTTTCCGGAAATTCTCTCTGATTCGATCAAACACTACAATAGTATCATTTAATGAATAACCGATTACAGCGAGTAATGCGGCCAATACCGATAGATCAAATTCAATGCGAGTAATCGAAAATATACCCAAAATAATGAGTACATCATGAATCAACGCCACCACTGAACCTACTGCAAACCGAGGCTCAAAACGAAGTCCAACATATAATAAAATACAAAACAAAGCGGTGAGTAATGCTAAACCCCCATTCTCTACTAACTCATCACCTACCGCAGAGCCTACGAATTCAAACCGTCGTTTTGTGATTTTTTGATCGCTAGTGATTTTCAATAAAGCCATCACCTTCTCAGAGTCAAACTTTCCTTTTTGTTGGTTTCCTTGAGGGGTAATAAATATTTGTACATCGCTTGCCTGGCCATAGTGACTTACCCTAGCTTTTATATTAGCGCCTTTCAATACCTTCTTAATTTTTTCAAGATCGGCAGGATGTTCATATCCTATCTCTAGCAATGTGCCGCCCGTAAAATCGAGACCAAAGTTTAATTTAAAGGTAAACAAACACACTAGAGACAACAATACCAAGCCGATAGAAATTTTACCGCTGAGCTGGCGATGTTGCATGAAGTCAAAATTTGTTGCTTTTGTTATTAAATGCATAGCTTTTTCTCTAATATATTCCGTTAATATCTAT
>UOFL01000023.1_pt1 | contig 22522 bp, 19 predicted proteins | sample 1990081 | NCBI WGS metagenome assembly UOFL01 (sample SAMEA4728526, study PRJEB27164) | hydrothermal vent metagenome | biome: marine basaltic hydrothermal vent biome; feature: marine hydrothermal vent; material: mineral | place: Pacific Ocean | collected 2011-06-14/2011-07-23 | depth 1741 m | reverse complement strand
CGTCGCGGGATTATCGCGGACTGAAGAAATCAGGAATCGAATGATTGATCTCCAATCGCAGTTAGATACATTACTGCTTAGCTACCATGATACCTACCCGGATGTGATACGCGCTAAAAACCAGATATCGGATTTAAAAAAGTCATTACAACAAGAAGAGCTTAATAGACGAGACGGCTCGATTGTGAATACAATTACGATTGAGGGTGTTGTAGTTGATGAGCGCATACAGGCTAGCCCAATTTACCAACAATTACGAACCGAGTTATATACAACTAATTCGACTATTAATACCTTAACCTCTCGATTAGTTGATGCTCAAAAATCGCTGGATAAATTAGCCGAATTAGGGCGAAGGTCTCACGAACTTCAGGCTTCTTTATCTGAGCTAGAACGTGATTACGAAGTTAATAGTGATATATACCAGGATTTTTTACGTAGACGTGAGGCGGCCAGGGTTTCGATGAATGTTGATATCGAGCAAAAAGGCTTAAACTTAAGGATTGATGAACCGCCTTTTTTACCGCTCAATCCTAGTGGTCTAGGGCTAAAACATTTTTTAGTTGGAGGGATATTATTGGGGTTGATTCTGCCTTTAGGTGTCCTGTTTGGCATATTGCAAATTGATCCTCGCATTCGTAGTGCTGAGCAACTCCACCAAATGACCGACATACCAATCATTGGTACAGTAAATGAATATTATACAGATCAAGATATTCGTAGCATAAAGCTCAGTTATCTATCAGTCTTTTTCTTGGGGCTATCAACCATAGTGGCAGTCGTTGTTATTGCCTTACATTATCGATAGGCATAAATAGTATGAGCATCCTTGAAAAGGCCCTCAAAAAAGCAGTTTTAGATCGGGCGAAAAAAAAATCCGCACAAGATATCGATGGTAAAATTGTCGATAACAAAGCTGATGATAATAATCGGCAAATAATATCAACAAGCAGCGAATTGAATGCTCCAGCATCTTCAGGCCATATACCGGCGATGCAGGAGCAGGAGTCAAGAAACAAAAGTAGTTTAGCGGCGCGTAAGATAATTTATCCTGATATGGCCAATGGAAAGGTCGTGGATCAGTTTAGAGAAATTCGTACGCATATTTATCAGTCCTTGCGCCAAATTAGTACGCCAATTCTGGTAACAGCCGTAAGTGGTAATGCGGGTAATACTTTTGTGATTAAAAATATTTCTGCCGCGATTGCATTAGATGATGCAAAAACCTCACTTATTGTGGATTGTAATTTAGCCAATCCAGGGTTTAAAGATTTACTTACCGATGAAAAACATCTTGGAGTCACTGATTACATTGAAAGCGGAATATCAATAGAGGAAATCATTCAAGCTGTTGGTATTAACCGAATGAGGCTCATACCGGCAGGGGCAAAAAAAGAAAGTGTAACGGATTACCTTACATCTAACCGACTGAGAACATTATTCTCTGAATTACAAGAACGCTATGCTGATCGTGTTATTTTAGTCGATAGCCCTTCAATTAAAGATTTTGCTGACGCAAAAATACTCACAAACTTGTTTTCACATGTAATTTTAGTGGTGCCATACAGAAAAGTAACTGAAAATCAAATTGCCAATGCCGTCAAGTCTATTGGCAAAGAAAAAATCATTGGCATAGTAATAAATCGTGAGCCACGTTTTTTGTCGTTGTTTAATTTCTTTATTAAATGAGAACTCATCAACAGGTCAGGTCAAAATAATATATGGATTTTAAATTGCGACATTTAATGTTGTTGATGTTTATTTTGATCTTGTCAAAACAAGCTATAGCGGCGAATGTAAATTACACGGCTCGAAGCTCAGTTGGTTATAGTGACAATATAACCCGCACTGGAATTGCCGCCAATCAATTGAAAGATTCAATAGCATCAATTGGCGGTACATTGAGCATAGTTGACGAAAGCTCGACCAATGATTTCATTCTTGATATGTCTGCGGATTATGTTGATTATAGAAACAATACCTTTGAGGAAGAAATAATAGCAAATATTGCTCTGGCAAGTAATTTTAGTTTAGTTGATGACTCATTTACCTGGACACTTGATGGGTATTATGGACAGCAGGCAATTAGTGCTTTTACTGTTGTTACTCCAAACAACTTACAAAATACAGGGTTTGTGTCGACGGGTCCCAATCTTGTATTTAGATTTACAGATCTCGACAGTTTGACATTGGGCTATCGTTACCGCGATTTTTATGCTGAACAGACTCCATCAGACTATCAGAGTAATGTTTTTAGCGCGGTACTAGCCAGGCGACTAAGTCCATTACATACATTATCATTTAATATTGAAACTGAAAATTTGACATATGATGATCCATTTATATCCTCCTTTGCCGATTTCGAAAATTTACAATATACAATTGCGTTGACAGGAGCTTCTAGAACGAATCAATATGGAATTGAATTTGGTGTTATTAATGTTAAATTTGATACGGGTACTCGTGGGGACAATGATGTATACCGTTTGTTCTTTAATCGAGACATGAACAGTTCTAATACTTTATCGCTTCAATTATCGAGAACGGTTGAAAACGGGGCGCGTGCTGTAACAGGTATCATTCCAGGCGTCGTTACAACAGGTTTGTTCGCTAATGATTTGGCACAGTTTTCATACGGATATAACCGTGGAGGGTTACAGATTGATTTCAATTCGACCTACTCTGATCAAGATTTTATTACACAAAATTCACAAGATAGAAAAAATCTTAACAATTCAATTAGTTTTTTGTACGGAACACCTCGAAATATACAGGTTGGTTTAAGTTATAATCGATTGGAGAGGGATTTTTATACAACAGGGATAATTAATAATGAAGATACAATAACGCTGACCCTGGAAAAACAGATATTCACTAATATAATTATTGGTGGAACGTATATTAATTTTACGCGTAAAACTACTAACGTTAATGTACCGGTTTCTGATATTGAAGAGAATCGTGTCATTCTTACTCTCAGGTATTTAGGCCGTATTTAAAGATTATGTATCTCGATTATTTCAAATTATCAGAATCTCCGTTTCTACTTACGCCAGATCCAAGGTTTCTGTATTTAAGTAAATCTCATTCACGAGCAATAACCTTTATGGAATACGCGGTTATGAATTGTGATGGATTTGCGGTGATCACCGGAGAAGTAGGATCTGGTAAAACAACCTTAATTAGTAAATTACTAATAGGGTTAGATGACGATACGATTATTGCGCGAATCTACCATACACACGTTGATATCATTGAATTTATGCAGTCTCTGTTAGAAGAGTTTGGTATAAAAGAATATGGTGATACCAAGGTTTCGCTCATTAGTCAGATAAATAATTACCTGATAGATTCGTATGCTGAAAATAAAAAAATCATACTCATTGTTGATGAAGCGCAAAACCTGTCAGACAATTTACTTGAAGAGATACGCTTATTAACGGATCTCGAAACAAATAATGAAAAGTTAATGAATTTAATTTTGGTAGGACAGCCGGAGTTAAATGATACACTCGCGCAACCTCATTTGGAGCAACTGGTTCAACGGATTAGATTTCGTTTTCATATCGGGCCTCTTTCCGAAACAGAAATGGGTAAATATATTCATCATCGGTTAAAAGTCGCGGGGTCTCATAACGAGATATTTACAAGGAATAGCATGCCCGTTATTTATCAATATACAGGTGGTATACCACGATTAATTAACGCCCTTTGTGATGTTGTGTTAATTTGTGGTTCCGGCGGTGGAAAAAAATCCATAGACTCTGCGGTTGTGCGCTTGGCGATTGGTGAACTTGAGTGGAAACCATTCGACGAACGCTATAAGGATTATGATAAGAAGATACGTCCTCGGCAAGGTAATCTGGAATCTAACACTTCTGACTTCAACGAGTTGGGTGCCAGAATTAACAAATTTATTATAGCCCAAAGTCGATCTACTGATGAAATAAAAGATATTATGATGCGCATGGAAGTTAGACTTGATGCATATGAAGACAAGTTAGTTGCTTTAACAAAGGAAATTAAAGCGTTAAAGGAAGGTAAATAGAAAGAGCTTTTCATCGCCCAATTCCTAATACAAAAATAGGTCGCTGTCTGTACGGGTATGGGTGATTTTATATTAAAAATCAATTACTGATTAATGTTTTGTAAGTAATATTGTATTTTCTGCTCGGTGCGGGCATCAAATTTATTTGTTGACGACAGTGATAATTTTGGTAGTGCGGTATCTCTTTTTCGGACTTCCACACCATTCTTGTTCAAATAAACATTAATTGCGTCAATCGCTGTTTCAGAATTTTGGCATACATCTTCATAGGTTACAGTATAAAACCGATTTTCCCCGACAAGTTCAGCATCCTCATGAATATTTTGGTGAATATAGTGCACCTGAATAACCGAGCGTAAAATAATGTCTTCATTTTTGTATTTTTCATATTCACGCGGTTTAACAGAAAACCATTCGTTTTTATGGATGGAAAATTTAGCATGAGCTCTGAGAATTGAACGAACGTTGGATTGAATATCTCGAGTAATATGAATAAACAAACAATCTGGAAACAGTAAATTCAATAATCTTATATGCACACTGTGCATCACGTTCTTGTTTATAAATGGCCCATTCATTGCTGCGGCCAGCCCATAAATAGTTTTTTGTACTAATTTGCTGTTAAAATTTTCTATACTTGTCTCATCTAAATAGTGACTTTCAGGAAACCAGCGATTCCAGATCATGCCTCCCTCACTTGGTGCACCCCAGCCATTAATGTTGCCATAGTTACTGTTATAAGAATTATTTGATTGCGGGTGCCATTTTTTTATGAATTTTATACCGAGCTTTGTTGCAGCTACGGGTGTTTCATTAAATTTTTGTGCCAAATTCGATATATATGAAAAATTATAGCGGCGTACTAATAATTCATAAAGTAAGCTCGTGCCTGATCTAGGCGCGCCAATAATAAATACAACAGGGCTGGTTGGATTTTTTAGCCGTTCGAGTAATATTTTTTCAATGGGGACGAGCCCGGCCATACATATTGATTCAGTTCCTTGTACAAGTTTGTTTTTTATTTTTTTTAGCATGGTTGTCGCCAGAATAGGGTTGAAAAATGAATGAATTACAAAATGCTATTTTAACATACTAATCACGAGCACAGCGAGTCGTAAAGATAAAACACTAATTTAAATGTGTCACAGGTGTCTCGTTGACGCACTATTACTGTACACATAGGACTGATGATAATTGTTGATAAACTAGCCAATCCGATACTAGATGCTGGCCTGGACGAGTATGATAAATGTAGCTTCATTTTGACCAGACGAAACTACAATGCTTGCAGGACATTTTTAATTGTGAGTCTGTTTTTTGAAGTAACGCTCTCATGTGTAGGCAATGTTAACAAGTGTTCGGATAATCTGCAGGCATTTTGGTATTCACGTCCAGGATTTTTTATCAATGCCTCCACCCGGTCGATCTTGTGTAAGGGCTGTTGGTACATCAACGAGGCACCAACATTTTTTAGTTCATCATATACCTTGTTTCGGATGGACACGTCATTTATTAAAATGGGATAACGCAATAGTGGGGACTGCATCGGGTGCTTAAGCACACCGGGTATATTAATAATTAACTTACCGGGCAAAGTTCCCAGAAAATCATGGTACTCTTTCTGTGCAACAATTCTGTTTTGATAGGCTGCTAAATTAGCGGCTAGTAATGAATGCGTGAAGGTAGAAATAGAATTAATTTCTTCCAGGGTCTTATATATTGTTTGCCCTATGGATAGCCCCGGTAATCGCATAATCAGACCATAGAGCAGAGGATGAATGGAACGGTTATAGATTGTTAGTTTCACTTTTTGCTTAATATAATCAGCGAAGGATTCTTTCTGTAAGACAGGCTGAGGGAGATGTTTCATGAGATTTGAATCACGACCTAAAACTACACCACCGCCAAGCAAGTTAACGGGCTTTCCTCGTCCAAAACTTAGTATAATAAGATCGCCTTGCCAATAAGTATCAATTTTCGAGACTGGGAATCCCTGTGCGCTGTCCTCAATCAAGATAAGGCCTCTGTTGTAACATATTGCTTTCAATTCGATAAATTGCTCCGCGATACCAAAAAAACGCACGGCGACTATCGCAATGGTATTAACGGTTATCGATCTCTGGATTTGTTCAAGCGCCATGTTCGGTGAATTTAGCTCAATGTCGACCAATACCGGGATGGCCCCCGCATACACACTCGCGCTGACGAGGTCAGGGCAGCCGTACGCTGGTATGATGACCTCGGGGTGTTTGATGTAGGGTTTGAGGCGGTGAGATGCGATAATCGCAGCAGCAAGCGATGCAGTACCGGACTGGTAATAATGTTCGTGAAATGGGACAAACGGTGAATTAGATAGCTCACGTCGTTTTGTTATAATGTTGTTCCCAACGGGTCTTATTATATTTATGGTTTTAGGCATAGGGTTTTATTTTTGTATTTAGTCAGTATTTAAAGTAAAATCAACAAGTTACAGAAGCATACGATTGGAGAGCTAAATTTCAATTATGTATCGTCTGAACCACGAGTATAAATTTAATATGGATACGATGAAACCATGAAAATTTCGAATGCGCTAACAATAGATGTTGAGGATTATTTTCATGTTGCAGCATTATCTAATAGCATCTCTGTAAATGACTGGGATAAGCAGGTATGCCGTGTTGAAAAAAACACTCATATCTTGCTTGATTTATTTGATCAGCAATCGGCATCAGCGACCTTTTTTATTCTTGGCTGGGTGGCAGAGCGTCATCCTCAGCTCGTAAAAGAAATTGAAAAACGTGGACATGAAGTTGCGAGTCATGGTTACAGTCACCAGCTTATTTATAAACAAACTCCTAAAACGTTTAAAGATGAAACGCTGCTCTCAAAAAAAATACTTGAAGACCTGACGGGCAAGGCGGTGAACGGTTATCGTGCTGCGAGTTATTCTATAACTAATAAGTCTCTCTGGGCGCTGGATATTCTTGCGGATGCCGGGTTTAAATACGATTCAAGTATTTTTCCGGTACATCATGATAATTATGGCATACCGGGCTCACCAACTGAACCTCATGTTCTGAAAACACCTGATGGACATGATTTGATAGAATTCCCACTTTCAACCTATAAGCTTATGGGGCAAACACTGCCCGTTGCCGGTGGAGGGTATTTCAGGTTGTATCCTTACCAGCTAAGCCGCTTTTTTTACAACAGCATCAATAAGAAATCAAAACCATTTGTTTTTTATTTACATCCATGGGAGGTCGATCCGGGGCAACCGCGTGTAAAGGCAAGCTGGTTTTCTGAATTTAGACATTACAATAATTTACATAAATGTGAGAGCCGTTTAAAAAAATTGCTAGCGGATTTTTCATTTACGACAATGGAAAATGTGTTGAAAAATAAATTGTTAATAGCGTAATTTTCATTTTAGAAATATCTATAAAAAACCGATCTGTTTCTTATCAATCCAAGCCATGAAGTATATTGTTTAAACTCATCAAATGAGGTCGGCAGACTAAAGCGGGGCAGGTTGTAATAATAGGGTTCCGGTTTTTTGCTGGTTTCGACCTGGGCAGGAAGTGTCGATACCGCACCTATAAATTGTTGTTGCCAAAGGATCTTAATTTCACGTGATCCGTAATCACAATATCGTCCAGTTGGATAACAGAATACCGGGGAGGGAGCGGCAAGCTCATTTTTTAAACGCTGCCACGAGGTAGTAATTTCCATTGCTGCGTTTATCGTGTTGAGTCGGGATAAAATTAGATGATTTACCGTATGCGGAGCAAATTTTATGCCTTTCTTTTCATATTCACGAGCCATCTCCCAGGTCATCGGTCTAAACTCAGCTGGAGGCGTCTCGGGTATGGTTGTTGAAAATGCATCAGCAAGGTAGATTAATACTTTATCTGTATCATCCATTGGCATTGCCTTTATCTCATTTCGGATAATTTCTTTGGCCCATGTTTTTTCAGATTGGCTGGACAAAGGAATATGAAATTCTTCGTCAGCAAGTGTTAAATCAATGGATTCCATACTAGACATGTCAATCATGTGCGCAATCTTGTCGTCCCATGGCCACAGCTTCCCGTCAAGCATGCCGCTAATCAAAAAAATAGTAACTGGACACTTGAACTCAAGAAAAACAGGAGCACCTATTTCGACCTGATCGGCGAAACCGTCATCCATGGTAAACACAACCGGTCTAGGCGGTAAAGATTCTCGATTCTTCAATTTTAGCAAAGCATCTTCAAGGGACATGAAGGTGAACTTATGCTTAACTAGATATTCCAGGCACTGACGAAGATATGCTGGAGTGATTCCTGTGGAGCCTGATTCATCCGTTTGTATCCGATGTAGCATAAAAACAGGAATGCCGTATCCAAACAAATAGCTGGCGACAGATGAAACCGGTCGACTGGTCAGCATTTTAATTAAGCTGTATTTTATGATGCTTTTCATTAATGTAATTTCTTGTTACGGAAGGTTTTTAACAAGTAACGGGCCGAGCCAGCGTGTAACAAATACAGGTAATCTTTTCCAGACATAAATCATTAGTGCATATTTGGGATTAGACGGATTTAAACTGGGCAATTCACTTTTTTCTGGTAACCAGTAATGCCAATAAAGCGGTTTGGGTTTTGCTCCCCATTGCAGTTTAAATCGATAGGTACCTGCACCTCTTGTAGAACGTCCAAAATCAAATTGTTTATAGTTCTTTTTTATCGCAAACCGAAGAACTTCCCAATACATTAACATATTCATACTTAGATGGTTTACCTTGCGCAAGGTTGAGGCCCAGGGTATTTCAAGAGTATCGTTGTGGCCAATTAAGAACGCGGCAGCGACCGGCTGTCCTTGCCAGCGAATGACTAATATGTGACTGTTCAATGGAAAGGTTGTTAAGATATTTTTAAAAAATGATCTGGCGTACACAGGAGTACCAAGATCACGCATATTGTGAGCGAAGACATTGTAAAATTCATCCAGCAGCTCATCCTTGCCAATGAAAACTTCCGGGTTTTCACGTTGTGGCCGTTTTATCTGAGCACGTAATTTAGGCGTAAAACCTTGCCATAGACCGTCTTCGTCAGAGGGTAAGGCCAGTATCATGTTGACCTTATTGGTTTGTACTGGCAAGTTAGCTCGGCTAATGTCATCACGATACTCAATATGTTGAACCTGCAACTTTTCTGCAAGTGTATTTGCGGTTGTCATCAGTTGCTGTTCGATCTCGGAGTGGTCGGCAATGGCTCCACCATAATTGAAATAGGGCATCGAAACCAGAAAGTCTCCAAACAAAACACTCTTGAGTCTGATCAAAGGTAGCAGGCCGACGACTTCATTTTGAGTGTTGCGAGCAATATAATAATATGTTTGATGTCCGAAGGTATCTTCAATGACCTGCTTCCATTCGTAACGATGATAAATAGAGCAGGCCGGATTCTTGTCTACGTACTGATTCCACTGTGGTTCTTCATTGCTCAACAGTGAAACAGTTATCTCTCCGATGCTTTTGTCTGTATTCGGGTAAGGGTGGACGGATAATTCAGGAACGGGAGTGGTTATGGTCGAGTCGTCTAGCTGAGTTTTCATGTTCAGCACAGCCGAAAAATATTGAAGGATATTTTCTTCAGAGGTCTTTATTTGTTTCGCGATATTTTTGGCCTGACCGCTTTTTTCCTGAGTTTGTTTTTTTAACTGATCGATTGAGTCACCCATTTTTTTTGCTTCGCCAATCTGGCGGGAAAGTTGGCGGGTTTTTTCCTGTAACAATTTGTGCTGTTTTTGTTCAGAACGATATTGCTCGCATAAATTTTTTAACGCCTGGAGGTCTTGCGGATTACCGTCAGAAATCTCTCGGTTATAACAGGCGACGGGATCTTTTAAGATTACTTTTCGTTGATTATTTGGGTTGGATTGTGTCGTCATACAAAATTATTACTTTGCAGTTACATCCAGCCTGAGATTCGGGCGAGAAATGCGATTTTATCATCGGCGATATCGTTATGGATGCCAATGCGTTGTAGCATATGAGCATCGGTGTTCGAGGAATTCCATCCGCTTTCTGTGGTCACCGCACCAGAGTAATGCTTTTGCACCAGTTCCAGTGCTGCTGGTGAATAATCGCCGTTGGGAAAACAGAATGTTTTTACCGGTTGCCCCGTCAATTTTTCAATTTGCGCCTTGCTCTCGACAATTTCATTATCCATCACTGCCTGATTTGTTTGTGCATTAAGTCGGATGTGATGACAGGTATGACTGCCCATTTCAATCAGCCCGGACGCGGTCATTTCTGCGACCTGCTCCCAACTCAGTAACGAATCCGTTTGTGATTTAGTGTCCAGGACGAGTTCCTTTTCAATTTGATCTAGACGGGAATGGATTTCCTGATCGGAAAACTGTTTTACCTGGCCGATGATTTGAGTTAGCTCGTCACGTGAGGGTGCCGTGCTGGAAAACGAAAAATCAGTATGGGTATCCTTGATCCAGCCCAGCAAAGGATTTGTCCATTGCTGTGGTTGTTGACTGGCAATTGCAGTAATCGTGCGTGCCAGCCTTTCTGGCCAGAACTGGGAATGACTGCCGACCATATTCGAGACCAGAAAAATGGTGGCGGGGATATTCAGCTCCTGTAAAATCGGATAGGCAAATTCATAATTATCTTGCCAGCCATCATCAAACGTGATCGCACATGCCATGGCGGGTAACGTCTCACCCTTTTTCTTCTTTTCAATCCAGTCTGAAAGCTGTACAAATTTAAAATACGAGGCAATTGTTTCAAGGTTGTTTTTAAGTGTTTCGGGGGTGACGATCATACCGGGTTCTTCAAGTGAGGTACGCTCATCATCCAGAGGCAAAATTCGGTGGTACATCAGCACCAGCAATTGGGGTTGTTTGGATTGTCTGGTATGCGGTCCTAGCCGTGCCGCAATGTACTGTATACCCCGTTTTACGAGGTATTTTACCGAGTAATTTTTAAACATCTTTATCTTAAATTTATATGGAGAATATTTGGTTGCATAGGTGTCTTTGGTGGATAATACATTATTCAAGAAATCAATTTCAGGTTAATTAACTGTATGCCACTGAAAACCATCTTACATATTATTGATACCACCGGACCCGGAGGGGCGGAAACCGTTTTTATTGATCTGCTAACCCAGTTACCTACGGCCAAATTTCGTGCCGTTGTGGTTATACGTGGTAAAGGTTGGGTCTATGAGGAGTTATGCCGACGAGGGGTTGAACCCATCTTGCTTGATGCTAAAGGCTCATTTAACTGGCGATTCCTGTTGGGACTCAGAAAAATCATCAAAAGAGAACGGGTTGATCTCATTCAATCTCATTTGCTGGGTTCAAACGTCTATGCGTCAATTGCAGGGTTGATTACCAACACTCCTGTTGTGGCAACATTTCATGGTGCGGTTGATATTGGCGAAAATGAACGGTTAAAAGGTCTCAAATTTGGCGCGATTAACCTTGGCGCCAGGAAAATTATTGCGGTCTCCGATAGTTTGTGCCAAAACGTCATTGCCCGCACCCCATTAAGCTCAAAAAAATTAATGGTTATCTATAACGGCATAGCCACAGCTGAATTTCAGATTGCGCCTACAAATCGACTGCGTCAGCAATTTGGCTGGAGTAAAGATGATATTATTGTCGGCAGTTTGGGTAACATTCGTCCAGCAAAGGGCTACGAGGTACTGCTTCAAGCCGCTGTATTATTGAAACAAAAGACGAGCTTCTTTCGGTTTGTCATTGCCGGACAGGGTTCAGGAAGTCTTTATAAAAGCTTACTTAAATTGCGACACAATCTCGATCTTAATGAGCATGTCCAGTTTCTAGGCTTCAATGATGAGCCGGCCGAATTTCTTGCCAATTTAGATATATTTCTTCTGTCTTCACTTACAGAAGGCTTTTCAATTTCCACGTTACAGGCCATGGCCAGTCAATTACCCGTTGTGGTGACAAAAAGTGGTGGCCCGGAAGAAATCGTCACCCACGCTGAAAATGGCTGGTTGGTCGAGGCCGGTGATGCTGGGGCGATTGCGACGGCTCTGAATGAGCTGGGTCAGAACTCCGATCTCTGTGTGAAGTTATCTAAAAATGCTTGTGATCATGCCCGCACAAGTTTTGATATTGAGGCCATGATTGGGGCGTATGGAGACGTCTACACAAATCTAATGCGCTCATAATGAACCCCATTTCCGCTTATTTTAGGTAATGTTTCAATTCCCAAAGAAAGGGTCGGATATCCGACCAACGATTTACTTCATGTCGGGTGGTAAAGGGATGCGGCGTCAGGAAACGCAGGAGAACAGCCAGCTTTTCCATCAGGCTATTTTCATTTCGCTTGAGAGAGATATAGAGGCTGTCCAGATCCCCGAGTAGCCAGCGCAGGCGTGTCCCCGTCTTGTAGTTGTGTATGGCTTCCACCGATTTGCCACAGGCCATCTGGTACAGCAGCCATGGGAAATCTACCCCGGCATCAATGGCCAGTTGCAGGCTGCCCCAGAAGCGGGTGTTGATCTCCATCAGGTAGGGAGTGCCATCTTCATTGACCTTAAATTCGACCATGGCGATGCCGTGCCATTTGACCGCGTCCAGCAGAGCACGGGCGTGTGTCAGCAGAGTCGGATCAATGGGGACACTTTCCGACAGTACGCTGACGCCGCCCCACGGGGGTTTTTCACGTAGGCGCCGGTGGTTAAAAGAGGCAAGGGCCTCACCCTGATGATACAGGGCAAAAACCCCCTGTCCGGTTCCCTCTACATGCGCCTGAAACATATATGGGTGGCTGAAGGCTGGGTCCGTGTCAATAATTTCCTGTGCCTGGGTCGGGTTATCTGCGAAGCGAACACTGGTGTGTAACCAGGTTCCGTTGTTTATAAGCCAGGATTTAGCCGGTTTCAGTACCAACGGATAGGGCAGATCGGCTAACGCGACTGATAAATCATCTGGGTTGTCGACGTACCAGGTAGGCGGGATTGGGATATCTAACGATTCTGCCAGACGCATTAATGAGCATTTATTTGCCAGAGCGTCGATTGTTTCTAAATTCGGGCAGGTAAGAATGACGTCGGGCAACTCCTCTCGATGCTGGAGTAACAAGGCCGTTGTCAGCTCCGTCATCGGCAGGATTATATCTATAATATGAACGGTCGCTATTGACCGTATGGAAGTGATAAACTCCTCGGGTTTTGAAAGGGGGGCCGGGTGCTGGAAATATTTATGTGAATACCGAGAGCTGCCTGCCAGGGCTGAACGGGTATCGTCAGCCGTAAAAACGGTCACACCGTGACCACCCAATGAGCGTGTGGTAGCCAATGCACTACGCTGGTTTGCATCTAATACGAGTACAGTTTTCATTTAAGAATCAGGAAAGTCCTATTGTATTAATAAGTCGAGTTGTCGATAAGTCGCGAATACTTGTTAGGCAATTATACAAGCTTTGTATGCATAACCAAAATGAATAACAAGAAACAAAATAAACATTATCAGGAAAATAACGTTGTATAAACTTCCCGTAAACTCGATGGAACATTGGTTTGGTGATAAATATGGTTCGAAACGAGGATTTTTAAAAACGCAGTGGCATCGACTGGTTTATCGTTTTGGTGGACATAATCTCTACCATCATATTGACTGGAGCTCTGTCGACAGGCTTGTTTTTATTTGTAAAGGCAATATCTGTCGTAGCGCCTTCGCCGAAACCGTGGCAAGAGACCTTGGCATGGATGCCATTTCTGCGGGCACACATACCAATGAAGGGGCTCCGGCGGATTCGGTCGCCATTAAAACGGCGCAAGCTCTGGGCTATGACCTTTCAAAACATCTTTCGACACCAGTTGAATATGCTAATTTCAGAAAGACCGATTTGTTGATTACGATGGAACCGTGGCAAGCCGAGTTAGTCAAATATAGCCTGGCAAGACGTTACGCGACAACCCTATTAGGTCTGTGGTCAAGGCCCGTGCAACCGTATATTTTTGATCCCTATGGCAGTTCTGCTGTGTCTTTTCAGCATTGTTTTCAGTATATAACAAAGTCAGTTTATGAAATCGTTGAAAAAATCCAGAAATCAAATTGATATCGAGGATTTTTATTCCTTAAAGATTAAAGCACTCTGGAACGGGTTTAAGCAGGAACACGTCTCTTTCTGGTTTCTGTGTTTTTATTTTTTGTTTGAATATATTCGGCCACAGGCGCAGTACCCAATCATAAATATTTTACCCTGGGGTATGACATTTCTCTTGCTCACGCTTATTACTGCATTTACAAACAAGTCAATAGTCTGGGTGAGCAATCCCATCAACAAATTGTTTATCTTGTTTGGCATTATCATAATTTTATCAGGAGTTTTTGCCTTTAATCCGGAAAAGTCATGGAGTTATAAAGAGGTCATGCTGGGCTGGATCATCGTGTACTTTCTGGTGATCAATATAGTCAATTCTGAAAAATTACTCATACTATTTCTGCTTGCCTATCTATTATTTAACTTGAAAATGGCTCAGTTCGGCTCAATTCACTGGGTGAGACGAGGATTTTCTTTTGCTAATTATGGCCTGAATGGAGCCCCTGGCTGGTTTCAAAACTCAGGAGAATACGCGATACAGATGTTAATTTATGGATCACTGGCTTTGGCGCTCGTTGTTTCATTGAAAGATTACTGGGGTCGATACAAAAAGTGGGTTTTTTATACTGCTGCGATAATGGGCTATTTTGCTGTTATGGGAGCAAGTTCGCGAGGTTCGCAGCTCGGCTTGGCGGTTATTGCAGTTTGGTTTTTGTTGAAGCAAAAAAATGGATTCAAAGGATTGATCATACTAGCAATATTTTCGGTTGCCTTGTTTTACCTGTTACCAGAAGAACAGCTTGACCGATTTAATGAAATGGGTGAGGACAACTCCTCATTGCAGCGATTTGCCTACTGGGTCGCCGGAGTTGAAGCAATAAAAGAACATCCCATAATTGGTATTGGTTATCACAACTGGATGCCCTACATGACATATATGTACCCTGAAGGGCTAGGCCCAGGAAAAACCATTCAGGTCAGTCACAATATATATGTTGAAACGGCATCTGAATTAGGGGTTACGGGACTGCTTATGTTCCTGTTAATGACAATATATGCATTTATTAATAATGCCCGTACGCGGAAAATGGCAACTGAACTTAAAAATAAACTATTTTTTAATTTATCGTATGGGCTGGATGCCGGATTAATAGGTTTTCTGGTCGCAGGGACTTTTGTTACCGTAACTTACTATCCTTTTTTCTGGATTCAGATCGCGATGATTGTGATGTTGAATTCAGTAACAAAAAATCAATGGATGAGCATGCCGAATCAAAAGGAAAAGAAACGTGCACCTAAATGGTGATAAATATTAAGAACGTAGTCTGAATATTTATGCATCGTTATGGTATTTGTCATAAAAACATATAATTACTATTATCGCAACATGTGTACTACGTCTGGCTAAAGGCGTTGAAACGAGCTTGCACGATGTTTTGCCATCGCGGTAGCCTGAACAATGGGTCTGATTTTTATGGTAAGATCTATGCCATTAGGTGACTGATGAGCTGTTTTCTAGATGGGAAAGCTACTTCAGATTTAATATTAAATGTTGTTAACTTCTCAAGCAGGAGAGAATGTAATGCTAGCAATGCTAAAGGACTACATAAAATCAAAACCATGGCTATATGATTTTTTAAATTCAAAACGACCGATAACGGATGATGTTGAAATATGGCTAGATGGATTCACTAAAAACAACCGCAAGCCAATTAATTTTATACAAATTGGAGCAAGTGATGGTCTTAGATGGGACCCATTCAGGAGATTTATAATCAGAGATAAATGGAATGGGATTTTTGTAGAACCATTACCCTATGTTTTTGAGATATTAAAGAGTAATTATGCATATCGGAAAAAGCAAAATCTTAAATTTGTTAATGCTGCGATATCTACAAATGATAATGATCATATAGATATCTGGTCGTACTCGGATGATTTTTGTAATTCACTGTCATTGGAGGGTAGCTTGTTCTACTTGCGAAAATCCTCACTGGATAAAAAACATGTCGAATCAAGTTTGCAAAGTTTTGATACCATCGACGATAAAATAGAATGTTTTCGGGTTAAATGCTTATCTATTAATTCTCTGGTTGAAGAGTATTGGGGGAATAATCAACTCGATATTATTCTAATAGATGCTGAAGGACATGATGACAAAATAGTCCGCACTATTGACTTTAAAAAACTAAATCCGAAAGCAATACTTTTTGAGTCACATAATTTAGGGACAAGAAAACAGGAAATCCATGATTACCTGTCAGAAAATGGTTATACGGTGTCTAACGTTGGTGGAGATTCGGTAGCAATACGGAATTAAACCGGCATTTGAATTAATACATAATAGTCATAATAAAAGAGTACGGCAGATAACGATTATAAATGCAAAATTTGGTTAGTTAATTGATAAGACCATTGTTGCAAATTCAACTCGTCAGAATCATCATCTGGATCAATACATGATAAACGAAAACCCTGAATTAAATATCTATTGGAAGTAGTTATAAATGCATGAATAGCACTAACAATATATACAAAAAAGCAATAAGCCATACTGCCATATATGGGGTTGCTGACATTATACGAAAAATCGTTGGTTTCCTGATGTTGCCGATCTATACCCGCTACCTAACACCGGCTGATTACGGTGTGGTTGAATTAATGATGATGGCAATTTTCTTTTTTGAGGTCTTTCTTGGTATGCGCATGGGACAGGCCATATTCCGGTATTATTTCTTGGCGAAAGATCCGAAAGAAAAAAAGGCGGTCATGATGACAGCTTTTTTAATGACGCTGGCTGCGAGCGTTATTGCCTATTTTATTCTAGTGGCCAATGTGGATAGCGTAACACTATTTCTTATTGGTGATACTAAATATGCGAGTATATTGAGTGTTTTTGCTATTATTATTATTAGCAAGGCCCTTGAAGAGTATGGACTTATATACGTAAGGGTTCATCAACGGGCAGTACTTTTCCTTGTGCTCAGTGTAGCGAAACTAGTTCTGTCACTATCACTAAACATCTATTTTATCGTCTTTCTCGAGCTTTCGGTTGCCGGTGTGGTTTACAGTGCGAGTATTGCATCGGGTGCGATGGCGATATTTGCTACGATCTATACATTTTACTATTCGGGTATGAATTTTTCTAAATCCCTGCTAAAAAATCTGGTGCTTTTCAGTTATCCGCTATGGATTGCTGCAGTGGGGGGGCTCTATGCTGTGTCATCGGTTAACTATTTTTTACGCATATTTTCTGGTCTGGAGCAAGTGGGAATATACGCATTAGCCATAAAATTTGCATCGTTGATAATGGTTCTTGTCTGGAACCCTTTTACCAATGTCTGGCATTCACTTAAATATGAAATTTATGAAATGTCGGAATCTGAGCAAGTGTACAAAAATATATTCATCGGTTTAACTCTGGTGTTGTCGTTTATTGGTCTGGGACTCTCATTATTCTCAGAGACAATTATACAGTTGATGGCCGATTCTGCATTCTGGCAGGCAGGGGACATAGTACCAATACTCATAATAGCTAAGATTGCACAATCACTAACCAGTTTCAATAATTTTGGTATTTTATTGAAAGAAAAGACTGGGATTATCGCCGTGGGCACATACATTAATGCATTTATCACAACGGTATCGTTTTTTATTTTAATTCCCCTGGCTGAATTATATGGTGCGGCCATTTCAATTTTATTGGGAACGATAGCGCAATTGCTCTGGATCGAATGGAGATCTAATAAACTTTATAATATGCAATTACCATGGGTGCGTTTTTTATTGATGACGGCCACATGGCTGATGTGTTATCTAGTCTCGTTGTTGTTGCCTGCAGGGCTGCTAATTTCTGTGACCGGAAAAATTTTAATTTTAATTTTATTTGTAATACTAATGTATGTTTTACCAATTCTTAAAAAGGAAGAAAAAACGCAGATTCTAACTTACGCTTGGTCGGCAATCGGAAAAGTGAGAAGTTACTTTGCATCTGTGCGTACCTAACGTGACAAGCTGGTCATTAATGAGTCTTTGTCTTGGTATTTACAATTAAATACGCACAGTAAGGAGCTTGATCGGTCAATATTGTCATACTGATATAAATGCTTTGCATTTTGTTTATTTGAGAATTGCACTTGCAGACTGATAGTTCATAGTATACTACCTAAATAAGGCTAAACACAGTACTAATATAATGATAGAATCGCCACGCTGTAGGTGGAAGAGGTGATTTGCCAAGGTTCAAGGATGTTCTTTTACTGTGTTGTTACGGTTAACTAAATCGTTTGTATTAATTATTTGGGCTACTAGGTGATTCATGGCAGTAAAAATACTTGGCATTTCAGCGTACTATCACGACAGTGCAGCGGCATTAGTTATTGACGGGAATATTATTGCGGCAGCTCAGGAAGAGCGTTTTACCAGAAAAAAACACGATTCGGGTTTCCCCAAAGAGGCTATTTTGTATTGCCTGCAAGAAGCTAAAATCGATCTGGAAGATCTTGATTATGTTATCTTTTATGACAAGCCCCTTATTAAATTTGAACGCCTGCTTGAGACCTATCTTTCTTTTGTCCCTGCTGGATTTAGATCTTTTCTCGCTGCAATACCTGTGTGGCTGCAGGATAAACTATTTCTAAAAACCACATTGAAGAAAGAACTTGCCGAGTTGGCATCCGAGAAAAACAAGAAAAAAGTAAAATTGCCGCCTTTATTTTTCAATGAGCACCACAAGTCCCATGCAGCATCGGCTTTTTATCCTAGCCCGTATGAAAAGGCGGCGGTCCTTTGTCTTGATGGTGTTGGCGAATGGGCAACCAGTTCGGTCTGGCTAGGCGATAAAAATAAACTGGAGCCTAAATGGGAGTTAGATTTTCCGCATTCACTGGGTTTACTGTATTCGGCATTTACTTATTACACTGGATTCAAGGTTAATTCAGGCGAATATAAATTAATGGGTTTAGCTCCATATGGCGAGCCAAAATATGTCGATTTAATTTTACAACATTTACTTGATGTTAAAGATGACGGCAGCTACCGGTTAGACATGAGTTATTTTAACTTTGCGACCGGACTGACCATGACCAATAAAAAATTCGATGATCTTTTTGGTGCCCCTCCTAGAACAGCTGAATCCACTATTACGCAAAGAGAAATGGATTTGGCAAGATCAATCCAAGTGGTAACAGAAGATATAGTTTTGAAGATTGCGCAAAATGTTCATAAAGAACTTGGTGTTGATTATCTTTGTTTGGCCGGTGGGGTTGCGTTAAATTGTGTTTCTAACGGTCGCTTATTACGTGAAGGACCGTTCAATGATATATGGATCCAGCCTGCGGCGGGCGATGCGGGTGGTGCCTTAGGAGCCGCGTTATCTGTTTGGTATGAATATCTGGATAAGCCAAGAAAAGTTGATTCGGGTGATTCCATGCAAGGCTCGTATCTAGGTCCACGCAGCAGTGACGATGAGATTAAAAAATACCTTGATTCCGTTGATGCAAAATATGAACGACTTGACGATACGGAACTAATGCCGAAATTATCGGGGATCCTGGCGAAGGAAAATGTTGTAGGCTGGTTACAGGGCCGGATGGAATTTGGTCCACGTTCCTTAGGTGGACGATCTATTATCGGCGATCCCAGAAGCCAGAAGATGCAATCGATAATGAATCTGAAAATAAAATATCGAGAGTCTTTTCGCCCTTTTGCGCCGGTGGTGATGAGTGATAAAGTTTTAGACTGGTTTGAAATTGATGGAAAAAGTCCATACATGCTGCTGGTCGCTCCAATTCAGAAAGACAAAAGGCATTTGATGTCGGAATCCGATGAAAAATTATTTGGCATCGAAAAATTGAATATTCCACGTTCCGAGATACCCGCGGTGACACATGTTGATTACTCGGCACGAGTTCAAACTGTGCATAGTGAGACAAATCCAAGATTTTATAATTTACTGGACGCCTTTAACCAGGAAACAGATTGTCCGGTTCTGGTAAATACATCATTTAATGTCCGCGGCGAGCCGATTGTTTGCACGGCGGAAGATGCCTATCGGTGTTTCATGCGAACTGAGATGGATTATCTGGTGCTGGAAAATTACCTTTTATCGAAGCAAAATCAACCCACATGGAAGGAAGCGGGTGATTGGCGTGATGAATTTGGGCTAGATTAAAATATGTATGAGAAATTGTTATGAAAAATGAAATAGTTAAGCTTGATACTATCGGTTATAGAAATTTCGGCCTTGTGACGGGAGCGATATTTATCGTTATATTTGGGATGTTTCTGCCCTGGGTCTTTAGTTTTAATTTTCCGATCTGGCCGTGGATCCTGGCCGGAGTGTTAGCAGCACTGGCGTTGATCATACCCAAAGGACTTGAACCTATATATATAGTATGGATGAAGTTGGGGAATGTTCTGAACTGGATAAATACTCGGCTAATCTTAGGCATTATGTTTTATATTATATTTGTGCCAGTCGGTACGTTGTTAATGCTAATTGGCAAAGTTCCAATTTCTAAAAAATTCAATAATGAGTTGGGAACTTACCGAAAACAATGCGAACAAAAAGATAAAGAAAATATGGAGCACCCATACTGATGTTTGAGTTACTAAAAGATTTATGGGGATTTATGCGGGCTAGAAAGAAGTTTTGGTTGGCCCCGATAATTCTTATTATGTTATTACTTGGCGCACTTATAATTTTTGCACAAGGTTCGGCGGTGGCACCATTTATATATACGTTGTTTTAACTTGTCGTCAAAATCTTATATTAAATTGGTTATCCTGATCTAGCGAAAGTAGTAGAGTTGTTTTTATTCAACTCTATTGCTTTGCAGTAACCGGTATATATTATTTTCTGATAACAAATTAAACATCATTTATACTCAAATCATATGAAAATACTTCGTGATATTACAATTATCTTGATTATAACTTTTGGCGCTCTCATTTTTATTGAGATCGCGTTGCGAATGGTTTTTCCCGATAAAGTCGAAAAAGAAATTAATTTAAATGAGCTTGCTTACGTATACAACCCTAACAGTATTATTTCGCTGAAACCAAATATAACAAAAGATTTCAAAAATAGTGACGTAAACGGCGGACAAGTAATTACATGGAAAACAAACTCTCTCGGTTATCGTGGAGATGAGATTGGGCCAAAGGAGAACTATAGGATAATCGTCTATGGTGACTCCAATGTGCAGGCTAGATTTTCAGAATTAAAAAACACTTATCCAAAAAAACTGGAGAATTTTCTTTCACGTAAAATAAAAAAGGTTGAAGTTATAAATGGTGGTTTGGTTGGGGCCGGCCCGGATCAATCATTAATTCGATTTATTGACGATGTTGACGTTATTAAACCCGATTTAATTATACTACATATTTATGCCGACAATGATTATGGCGACATAATCCGAAATCGATTGTTTGAACTGTCGCAAAGTGGGGATCTGGTCAAGACTTCACTGCCGGTAAAACGAGATCAGAAAATATCTCCTGCCGAACCTAATGTTACTAATTATTTGAACTCACTATTTATAACTAGAGCTATAATGAAGTTGCTTGCTCCAGATGAAAGCAGTTTAAGTCGCGAGGATAAAGCTAGTAACCGACTAAAAATTTACGAACAAGAATGTAAGCTAGAATATTTAAATTATGAAAATGGTGCGGAAATGTCTACATCACATTTCGCTGATCACTATGATTTTGATCTCGCAACCAATCCTGATAGTGATTCAGCGAAAGTAAAAGTTCTACTAATGAAAAGAACGTTAGAGAGATTTAAAATTGAGTCGGCGAAAAGAAATATTAAACTTGTTGTTGTCGTTCAGCCGTCATCAATCGATACGATAATGAGTGGACGTTTAGTGTCGAGGGAAGAGTTAAGTAATTACAATAAATATAATTATAAAAATCTAACCAATCCGATTAAAACCATTTGCAAAGCCCTGGAACTGTATTGCGTACATTTAATCGATGGGTTTCTAATAAATTCACCTGAAACACTATACCTGAAAAATGACAACCACTGGAATAATGCTGGTCAGGAATTATCTGCCAAGCTCACAACAGACTACATTGTGGTAAATGAGATTATAAAGTGAAGCTCATTCCAGATTTTTATTTAATTGCCCTTTTGGAACCTTTGATATTACCCAACGATATTTTCCTGATTTGGTTCTTGGTATATCGGTTACAATCTCAATTTCAATTTTAACGTTATCCCCAACTCGATAGCGAAAATTTTCTAATAAAGCGTTTTCTTCATCTTTATTGAATCGTTCATCGGTAACCAGTTTTAGAGTAATATGATCTGGGAGTTCTTGAAGGATTTGAGATTTAGTTATTCCGCTTACCATTTTAAATGGGTGAGTCAATATCGAGGCCGAAATCATTTTGCCGTCCGG
>UOFL01000112.1_pt1 | contig 22533 bp, 19 predicted proteins | sample 1990081 | NCBI WGS metagenome assembly UOFL01 (sample SAMEA4728526, study PRJEB27164) | hydrothermal vent metagenome | biome: marine basaltic hydrothermal vent biome; feature: marine hydrothermal vent; material: mineral | place: Pacific Ocean | collected 2011-06-14/2011-07-23 | depth 1741 m | reverse complement strand
GTGAAAAGTATCAATTGATAGCAGCCCTGGGCATTTAACCCGTTCTCTAAGTTTCTCAAGGGTAAGGGGGTATTGATGTCTCGCAGGTAATAATTTGGCCTAATACCTTAAGTCGACAGCCGTGCTAACTCAAAAATAATTGAGGTCAGAGAAAACGCCTGAATATATTATAAAAAGACCATTATTGAAGGGGTTTTCTTAAAGGGTGCAGCATTTTACCGAAAGCATTGATTTTTAAATATGGAAACAGCTGAGCAACAATTAAAAAATTGTAATGCATTCAAATTGCCAATAAGGGAAAACTACGGTTGCTTACGCCAAAGGGTTTGTAAGTATCTGTTGTTTTTGTTATTTGTTACAGTTAATATTTAATCCCAAAAAAGAGATCAAAAATTATACAGAAAATAAACGTAATTAATTAACTCTAAATTTAGCGGCCTGTGCTTAAAATCATCTAAAAAAGGCACATATACTCAATGGCGACTATTTTGGTTGGATCGATTTACAAAAAATGGATGCTTTGCACATAGCGCCCCATCATACAGTCGAGGCATGAACGATTATCGAGTTTTCTTTGTTACTAAGTGGATGTGCTATCTTATTTTAACTGACACTTTTTTTGCCAGATTAAGGTTCGAATTTTCTCAAATAATTCGAGGTAAGCTTCACTGATTTTTAATTTTAAATAACGCGCGCCGGTTACCACTTTTTCCGCGACTTGAAACAATTGCCAACGAACTGTTTTTATTTGATAACGTTGCCATTTTCAGGCAACACATCCGATTTAAACATAACGGATATACTGTAAGCCAATACACTAATACGAAAAAATAAGGCATTACCTTCTTGTGATCTGCAAGGCATATGATCCATATCCATTGCGTAAGCTCACTAACCACATAAGAAAAATTCTTGTCCATAAAATTAAATTATCGTTCAGATATTGACGGCCTTCGTGCTATCGCAATTATAAGTGTTCTCTTTTTTCATTTAGGGTATCAACAGGTGTCAGGAGGGTTTGTAGGCGTTGATGTATTCTTCGTTATCAGTGGATTTTTAATTACAGGTATTATTAAAAAAGAGATAGAAGCTACAGGCACATTTAGCATTAAAAATTTCTATATTCGTAGAGTTCGTAGATTATTTCCCGTACTTTTTGTTACATTATTTTTAACAATAACTTTTGCAATTTTAGTGTTTTCTCCAACGCATCTGAGTCGAATAGGTGGAGCATTAACATCTTCAATACTTAATATATCTAATATTTATTTTTGGCTTGAAGCTGATTACTTTGATGTATCAGCTAAATTAAAGCCTTTATTACATACTTGGTCACTAAGCGTTGAAGAACAGTTTTATTTTATATGGCCATTACCATTATTGGGATTGATGAAATTTAAAAAATCGTGGTTACCCCCACTGTTTCTTGTTTTAACGGTTGTATTGAGTTTATATTTGAATGTAGAGTTTAGTGATGGTAGAGCTGGTATTATTAATAAATATGCGCCACAAGCTGCAGAATGGATTAAAGATGCTCGTGCCACAATATTTTTCCTCCTTCCATTTCGTATATTTGAGTTTGCCATTGGAGCAATTGTTGTATGGCTTATTCATTATAAAAGTAAACAATGGATATACGATATTTTGTTTTTAGTGGGTTTTGGGTTAATAGCATATTCAATTTTTTCATTTACTGACAAGATGTTATTTCCTTCATTCTATGGACTTGCTCCATCTTTAGGGGCTTCATTATTACTTTATTCAGGGAATCATAGTCGTTTAAATATTGTTTTAACGAATCCTGTAGCTGTTGGTATTGGTTTGATTAGTTATTCATTGTATTTAATACATTCGCCTATAATTGTTTTTTGGGAATATTTGACTGAATTAATTTCAATTAAAGATAGTCTGATTATTTTAATTATATCTTTATTGCTAGCTATATTAAGTTATAAGTATATTGAACAACCTTTCAGACAAAAACAATATGATCTAGTCAGACCTAAATGGAAATATAGCAGTATTATTGCAGTCATACTATTAGCTTACGCAGGCATAAATATGAAACAAAACGATGGTTGGACATGGCGAATTTCTTCTCCTGTCGTTTTTGATAACGCTATTGATGCAAAAGATTTTCACAAAAAAATGTATGGTGGAGTAGGGTATAATGGTTTTTATCCTAGAACAAGCAGACAAGCAGATATTGTACTGATTGGAGATTCTCATGGAAGGCACTATGCAGAAGGTTTGAACCAAGTTATAAAAGATACAAACCTTAGCTTATATGTCTCTGCCTGTTATAGTAGTATTTATTTGCCTGGTTTTATTAGAACAAGCTCTATAGCCCTGATAAAAGGATCTAAAATTGCATTGCAAAAAGACTTAGCCTATATTAAGAATGGAAACACGCCTGTTGTCATTATTTCTGAATCATGGCTATCTCAAATGACTTTAGCTGATATAGTAGATAGTCAAGGAAATAGAAAAAACAAAAAAATAACTATAGATGATATTATTAATGGTATTTATGAACTAAAAAAGCTAATTGGTGAGAGTCAATTAATTGTTGTTGGAAATGTTCCAGGTGCAAGGCATAATTTATATGATGTTTTTTCCAGACCAAGACCTCTAATTTTTTCAAGTTTTAATCCAGATAAATATCTTACTACAATTCCTTATCCAGCTAGAATAAAATTTAATAAAAAACTACATTTTGCAGCTAAATCTTCAGGTAAATTTATATTTTTAGACCCCCATGATATTTTATGTACCGATAGTGTTTGTAATAATTTAGATTCTCAAAAACATTTAATCTATTCAGATATTAGTCATTTAAGTAAATATGGTTCCATAGAAGTTATTAATGGATTTAAGTCTATAATACTAAAAGCATTAGAGTCACGAAAGTAATGTATAATCAGTCTTGTATATCCACCGCCTAAGGCGGTGGCCTGGGCAATGGCTCTGCCGTTGTCTTAGAACCCTATTCATGTTATCTCTAGTTGAGTTATCCCCATAACATCAACAAGAGATAACATGAGTAGATTTAAAAGATTATCGCACGTTATTTGGTGTTGTAAATACCATATTGTATGGGTGCCGAAATATCGTTACCGAATATTGGAAGGGCCGATAGCGGAAGAATTATACAAAACAATCCATGTTTATTGTGGTCGAATGAGTTGTGAAGTACTGGAGCTTAATATTCAAAGTGATCATGTGCATTTATTGGTATCAATGCCGCCTAAAGAATCGGTATCAAAACTACTGGGAACAGTAAAAGGAAAAACAGCGATACAGGTATTTAGGCAGTTTCCTCATTTAAAGCAAAAGCCCTATTGGGGTAATCATTTTTGGGCAAGAGGGTATTGTGTTGACACGGTTGGAATAGATGAAGAAATTATACGTAAGTATGTTAAATATCAAGAAAAAGAAGAAATAAGGCAAGAAGGGTTTAGGTTTAAATAAAGTAATAATAACGGGATAACGTTAAAGAGCAGCCTTCTTAGAGGGCTGCTTTTCATCCCCCTTCAAGGGGGTAATCAAAACCACCTTCTTAGAAGGTGGATGTTTTTTAAGTGTTAGCGAATTAACAAGAATATTTGAAAAACACTAGCCTAATGCTATTATGCATTTAGCTGCTAAATCACATGTTGATAGGTCTATAAGATGACCCAGTGGTTTTCATTTTATGATAGTAATGGATGAATATGAAAAATAGAATAGCATTAATTGGGCTTGGTTATGTAGGTTTGCCTCTCGCTGTAGAGTTTGGTAAGAAGTTTGAAACAATTGGTTTTGACATTAATGAAACTCGCGTTCAAGAGCTTCAACAGGGTAAGGATAGCACGCTTGAAGTTAAGCCAGAAGAGCTCAAGCAAGCAATGAAACTTAGCTACACAACAAAACCAGGTGAGATTCGTGACTGTAATATTTACATTGTTACAGTTCCTACACCAATAGATAAGCATAAGCGCCCTGATCTCACACCACTTATTAAAGCAAGTGAAACTTTGGGCAAACTCCTTAGTATCGGCGATATTGTTATCTACGAATCAACTGTATATCCAGGTGCCACAGAGGAAGTTTGTGTGCCAATATTGGAGCAGTGCTCAGGTCTAAAATTTAATGGTGATTTTTTTTGTGGCTACAGTCCAGAAAGAATTAACCCTGGAGATAAAGATCATAGAGTTACGACTATAAAGAAAGTCACTTCAGGATCAACACCAGAGATAGCAGATAAAGTAGATGAACTTTATAAAAGTATTATTACGGCAGGGACACATAAAGCCAGTTGCATCAAAGTGGCCGAGGCAGCCAAAGTTATTGAGAATACGCAGCGAGATATCAATATAGCTTTGATTAATGAATTGGCGTTAATTTTCCATAAGCTTAATATTGATACAGAAGAGGTGTTGAAAGCAGCAGGAAGTAAATGGAATTTTTTGCCATTCCGACCAGGTTTAGTAGGAGGTCACTGCATTGGTGTTGATCCATATTATTTGACCCATAAAGCTATTGAAGTAGGTTATCACCCTGAAATAATTTTAGCAGGACGTCGCTTAAATGACAGTATGGGCAGTTATGTGGCAGAGCAGGTTACCAAGTTGATGAATAATAAACGTATTCATGTTGTCGATGCCAATGTGCTAATTATGGGTTTTACATTTAAGGAAAACTGTCCTGATCTTCGTAATTCACGAGTTGTTGACTTAATTTCCGAACTAGAAAATGTTAACTGTAATGTTGATGTTTATGACCCGTGGATAGATAAGAATGAGGCTGAGCGTGAATATAATATTGTGCCAATTAATGTGCCTGCACAAGGGGAATATGATGCCATTATTCTTGCTGTTGCCCACGATGAATTTAAAGAAATGGGTGTAGCAGAAATAAGAATGTTTGGTAAAACTAAACATGTTCTCTATGATATTAAGTATATTTTACCTAAAGAAGATGTTGATGGAAGATTATAATGACAAAGTATGAAGAACTTCAAGAACACCTAAAAGCTAATCAACATACTTGGTTGATTACTGGTGTGGCCGGCTTTATTGGTTCCAACTTATTAGAAAAACTTTTAATTCTTAATCAGAAAGTGATTGGACTAGATAATTTTGAAACAGGTCATCAACATAATATTGACCAAGCATTAAGCGATGCGAGAAATAGTTTGAAAGCAGTAGGCAGAGAGTTAGTTTCAGAAAACTTTAAATTAATTAAAGGAGATATCCGAGAACTTGAAACCTGTCAAAAAGCCTGTGAAAAAACCGACTATGTTTTACATCAGGCCGCATTGGGTTCAGTGCCTAGATCCATCGAAGACCCCATTCGCACCAACAAGGCCAACATAGACGGGTTTTTAAATATGCTGGTGGCCGCAAAAGATGCCAAAGTGAAGCGCTTTGTTTACGCCGCCTCAAGCTCGACTTATGGAGACCATCCCGATTTACCAAAAGTAGAAGATAAAATCGGCAATCCACTCAGTCCCTATGCGGTAACCAAAGTCGTAAATGAGCTTTACGCCGGCGTGTTTGCCAAAACCTACGGTTTTAAAGTAATAGGTTTGCGTTATTTTAATATCTTCGGCAAAAGACAAGATCCAAACGGTGCCTACGCTGCCGTTATTCCCAAATGGGTGGCGAGCATTATAAGTGGTGAAAAAGTTTTCATTAATGGCGATGGAGAGACCAGTCGTGATTTTTGTTATATCGACAATACAGTGCAAATGAACCTGTTAGCTGCAACAACAGAAAATGAAGCAGCAGCCGATCAGGTTTACAACGTAGCGCTTAATGATAGAACAAGTTTGAATCAACTTTATCAGATGATAGAAGAGCGATTAATAAAAAGAGTAGAAGGCTTAACTAAAAAAGAGCCAGTGTACAAAGATTTTAGGGCGGGGGATGTGCGCCATTCGTTGGCAGATATTAGCAAGGCTCAACAACTACTGGGTTATCAGCCAGGCCATAAAATTTCTGCAGGGCTTGATGAAGCTATGGATTGGTATGTGGGATCGCTGGCGTAATGAAATTTCTGGTGACAGGCGGCGCAGGTTTTATTGGTTCGGCGGTTATCAGACATCTAATTAATGATCTTGGCTTTGAGGTTGTAAATATAGATAAACTTACTTATGCAGGAAATCTCGAATCATTGCGTGATATTGAAAATTCACCAAAATATATTTTTGAAAAAATTGACGTATGTGACTCTGAAAAAATGTTGAGAGTGATGCAGCAGTACCAGCCAGATAAAATAATGCATCTTGCTGCTGAATCACATGTTGACAGATCAATTGATGGGCCTGCCGACTTTATTCAAACTAACATAGTAGGAACTTATATCATGTTAGATGTTGCACGACAATTTTGGGCAAGCTTACCTGAACATAAGAAAACTGAATTTCGCTTTCATCATATTTCTACAGATGAAGTTTATGGTGATCTTGACGGCGCAGACGATTTATTTACTGAAGATACTTCATACGCACCAAGTTCCCCATATTCTGCATCAAAAGCCAGTTCGGATCATTTGGTTAGAGCGTGGCACAGAACTTATGGGCTGCCAATTATTATTACAAACTGTTCTAATAATTATGGGCCATATCAGTTTCCGGAAAAATTAGTACCGCTGGTGATTCTTAATGCAATTAGCGGCAAGCCAATTCCTATTTATGGCCAAGGTAATCAAACAAGAGATTGGTTGCATGTTGAGGATCATGCAAGAGCATTAGTTAAGGTTGTTCTTGAGGGTAATGATGGAGAAACATATAATATTGGTGGTCACAATGAAAAAACTAACCTTGAAGTTGTGACGGCAATTTGTCGGATTCTAGATGAAATAATCCCTATTGATAGGGGCGAATTTAATATGTATGAGCAACTTATTACATATGTGAAAGATCGACCTGGTCATGATATGCGTTATGCTATAGATGCCGCTAAAATCGACAAAGAGCTTGATTGGCGACCTGAGGAATCATTTGAAACAGGGATAAGAAAAACAATTACGTGGTATCTAAATAATAAATCATGGTGGGAAAGAGTGCAGAGTGGTAAATATCAAGGCGAAAGACTTGGCTTAGGTGATGAATTATGAAAGGAATAGTTCTAGCTGGCGGAACAGGTACTCGGCTTCATCCCATAACAAAAGGTGTATCCAAGCAGCTTTTACCTATTTATGACAAACCGATGATTTATTATCCAATATCGGTATTAATGTTGGCAAGTATTCGCGATATTTTAATTATCACTACTCCTGAAGATCTTTGCAACTTTAAAAAACTATTAGGTGATGGCCAGCAGTTCGGAATTAATTTGAGTTATGTGGTGCAGCCAAAGCCTGAAGGGTTGGCGCAGGCTTTTATTCTAGGCGAAGAATTCATTGGCAATGACAGCGTATGCTTGGTACTGGGCGATAATATTTTTTATGGACAGGGCTTCACACCTAAATTAGTTCATGCTGCCAGTTGTAAAAAAGGCGCTACGGTTTTTGGTTATCAGGTAAAAGATCCAGGGCATTTTGGAGTGGTTGAATTTGATAAAAATAAGCGTGCATTATCAATTGAAGAAAAGCCAGAGAATCCTAAATCAAATTTCGCGGTGACGGGTTTGTATTTTTACGACAATGATGTTGTAGAAATAGCAAAAACAATTAAGCCTTCAGCCAGGGGTGAATTGGAAATAACCTGTATTAACAATGCTTATTTAGAGCGAGGTGATCTAAATGTAGAGTTTTTAGGGCGTGGTTTTGCCTGGTTGGATACGGGCACACATGAAAGTTTATTGGATGCAGGTATGTTCGTGCAGACAATTGAGCGCCGGCAGGGTTATAAAATAGCCTGTTTAGAAGAGGTCGCTTTTAATAATGGTTGGTTGTCGATAGATGAAATAGAAGTAATTGGTAAGTCGTTAAGCAAGAACAGTTATGGGCAGTATTTGCTGTCATTGGTTAAAGAACAACTATGAGCGATAAGCCGATCTTTGTGACTCGTCCTGTCTTACCTCCTCTAGAAGATTTCATACCCTATCTCGAAGAAATTTGGGGTAATAAAATTTTAACCAATGGTGGTCCTTTTCATCAGCAGTTAGAAAATGAGTTATGTAAATATTTAGGTGTGGAATATATATCGTTATTTGCGAACGGCACATTGGCTTTAGTGACGGCTTTACAGGCATTAAACTTAACGGGTGAGGTAATTACTACACCATATTCGTTTGTGGCTACTGCGCACTCACTGCTCTGGAATAATATTACCCCCGTTTTTGTGGATGTTGATCCAGTTTCATTCAACTTGAGTCCTGAGAAAATTGAGTCGGCCATAACATCTAAGACGACAGCAATTTTACCAGTACATTGTTATGGTCACCCATGTGATGTTGAGGCAATACAGGAAATTGCTGACAATCACGGCCTCAAAGTTATTTACGATGCGGCCCATGCTTTTGGTGTTGAAGATAAAGGTGGGAGTATATTGAAACACGGGGATCTATCCGTACTAAGTTTTCATGCCACCAAAGTGTTCAATACCTTTGAGGGCGGTGCCATTATATGCCATGATGCTGAAATCAAGCAACGAATTGATCTGTTAAAGAACTTCGGTATTAAGGACGAATTAACTGTGACTGATTTAGGTATTAACGGTAAAATGAGCGAAATCAATGCCGCATTTGGTTTGCTTCAACTAAAGCATGTCGATCAATCTATCATTAGTCGAAAAGAAATTGATGAGACATATCGTGAGTTGCTCAAAGAGGTAAAAGGTATACGTTGCTTGCAAGATGCGGATGAAAAATCAGCCAACTACTCTTATTTTCCAATTATGGTAGAGTCGAGTTACTCGTTGACTCGGAATGAGTTGCACCAGAAGCTCAAGGATCAAAATATATTTGCACGCCGCTATTTTTACCCACTGATTACAGGTTTTTCGATGTACCGGAGAATGCCCTCTGCTAGTAGAGAAAACCTGCCTGTTGCTACAGATGCGGCATCTAAAGTGTTGTGTTTACCAATTTACCCAGCACTTGCAAAGATTGATCAACAGCGTGTTGTTGATTTGATTGTAGGAAACTAATTATGGCTATGCTTGATCGCACAAATGTTGAGTCTATGGGTTTTGCTTCAGTTGGAGAGGGCGTGCTTCTTTCTGATCGCGCATCTTTTTATAACTGCGCTAACATTTCCCTTGGTAGTAATGTCAGGATTGACGATTTTTGTGTGCTTTCCGCTGGAGCGAGAGGCATCGTAATAGGTAATTATGTTCATGTTGCGGTGTATTCCTCACTGATTGGCGCGGGTAAAATTACTCTCTCAGACTTTTGCAACATCTCATCACGAGTCTCTATTTATTCTAGCAGTGACGATTTTTCAGGTGAATGGATGACGAACCCTACCATACCAGCTGAATTTACCGGAGTGGTGCATGCAGATGTATACGTTGGTCGCCATGTCATCATCGGTGCTGGTACTGTCATTTTGCCCGATGTGGTGATCGAGGAAGGCGTTGCTGTCGGGGCGCTAAGTCTTGTGAAAAAGAGATGTAATGCGTTTGGAGTTTATAATGGTACACAGGCACGAAAGGTGGGAGAAAGATCAAAACGATTGCTTGAATTGGAAAAAGCTTTTTTATCCAGTATCGAACAGTAAATACTATACGCTATGTCGCTCAAGAAAAACATTATAGCCAACTACGTAAGTCAAATTTATGTGACTTTGATCGGTATTTTGATGCTACCTATATATATCAAATACATGGGAGCAGAGGCATATGGGTTGGTCGGTTTTTTTTCTATGCTGCAGGCGATGTTTAACCTATTGGATCTTGGGCTTACACCTACCATAAGTCGAGAAACAGCTCGATTCAGGGCTGGCTCAGTAAATGCGTTGAATTTCCTCAGGTTGTTTAGGGCGCTTAGTTCTATTTTTCTCATGATTGCAGTTATTGGTGGTAGTAGTCTATTTTTCTTATCACCATCGCTTGCCGAAGACTGGCTGAACGCAGAGACGCTCCCACTTAATGATATTCAGACGGTGATGCAAATAATGGCTGTCAGTGTAGCTTTGCGTTGGATGTGCGGACTGTATCGAGGTGTAATTACCGGCACGGAAAGGTTAGTCTGGCTAGGGGGCTTTAATGTACTTATCTCTACGTTACGATTTGTAGTTGTATTACCGGTGATGTGGTATTTCGGGTTTATACCCATCGTGTTTTTTATATACCAGTTTTTGATTGCTGTTATTGAAATTACAGGTTTGTGGCTTGAATCTACTCGCTTATTACCAAAGCTGGAATCGACTAGTGAAACTATTGGATGGTCACTGTCGCCTGTTAGACCGGTGCTTAAATTTTCTTTGACAATTGCTTTTACAGCATCTGTTTGGGTGATGGTTACTCAACTTGATAAATTAGTACTGTCTAGTGTTTTGCCATTGGCAGAATACGGTTACTTTACTCTAGCCGTGTTAGTGGCAGGTGGTATTTTAGTTATTGGAGGGCCAGTAAGCAGTGCCATAAGGCCACGTATGGCAAAATTAGAAGCAGAGGGTAACAGGAAGGAAGTGATACGAATTTATCGTCAATCCACCCAATTAGTGACAATTATAGCGGGATCAGCAGCAGTGACATTGGCTTTTTGTGCCGAACCCCTGCTGTGGGCCTGGACGGGGGATGAAGTATTGTCGGGAAAAGCAGCCCCAATTTTGACACTGTATGCCATCGGTAATGGGGTACTTGTTATTGCTGCATTCCCGTACTATCTGCAATATGCAAGAGGGAATCTTAAGTTACATTTAATCGGTAATTTATTGCTGCTATTTTTTTTGATTCCCTCTATTGTGCTGTCAGCTATTTATTATGGTGCGATTGGCGCTGGCTATGCTTGGGTAGTGGTTAACTCTCTTTATCTTTTGATATGGGTGGCTATTATACATAGGAAATTGGAGCCAGGCCTTCATTTAAGTTGGTTCTTTAAAGATTTGTTGGTAATTTATGTACCAATAATATTATTGGGTTTTACCTTGTTATTAATAAAAGTGGATTTATCCAGTCGTTTAATAGCTCTGGCCTACGTAATAGTGTTTGGTGGGTGCATGCTCACATTGGCAGTGCCAATGTCAACTGATGCGCGTGATTTTGCTTCGAAGATAAAAAATAAAATTATGATTAAGCATATTAAAAATTCAGTGGAGCTTTAGATGTATATTAAGTCTGAGGAAGAAATTAAAAAGAGCTGGAAAGGTGACGAGACAAACCCGCTTGTTAGTATATGCTGTATAACATATAACCATGAAAAGTATATTTCAGATGCTCTAAATAGTTTTCTAATGCAGGAAACTAAATTTCCATTTGAAATAGTTATAGGTGAGGATTGCAGTGATGACAAAACACTAAAAATTATTAAGGAATATAAATTAAATTATCCAACTATTATACGTGTGATAACAAGTGAGCGTAATGTCGGGATGTGTGAAAATTTTGATAGGGTTATAGATGCAGCGCAAGGTGAATATATCGCGTTGTGTGAAGGCGATGATTATTTTACGATTAAAGATAAACTAACAATAAATGTAAAAGAGATGAAGAATGACATGCGCCTAAGTTTTGTGTTTGGTCCGGCTGTCCAAATAAATGAAAAGAATGATGATAAAAAAATTAGAAATCAATATACAAAAAAAGAGGTTTCTAAGATTGATCTGAATTGGGTTTTGAAAAAAGGTGGTGCATTTTATCCGACGCCAACTAGTTTTTTTCGGAAGAGCGTGTTGCATGAAAAGCCTAAATGGTTTGATTTTCACTTTACCAGAGATTATCCATTAGCTATTTTGTCAGTATTAAAAGGAAGAATCGGATATATTGATAAAGTCACTGCATGTTATCGCTACAACGAAGGCAGTGTATCAAATAAGAAATTTGGCTGCATTAAAGAGTGTAAGAAAAGTGCTACAAATAAATATCATAAAAATTTAGAATTTATAAAAATGATTTATAAAGAAAATGTTGCCGAATACACCATGTACAAATTATTGGCTGCAAAGGAAGACTATGTTTATTATTCAAAGCTAATAAATTGCGGTTATCGATTCTCAACTTTAGTTGGCTTGTTTAAAATCAGGTATTCACTATACTATAAGTCGCGTTTGATTTTAAAATTAGCATATAAATTAATTAATTAGGCCTTTATCTTGATAGTTAATCGATATTTATATACGCCGTTCTTGATGTTCCTTATATATAATTTTATATACCCTATAAGACTTGCAGTTATTGCTGGGTCTGAGTTTTATTTGTATTTTATTTTATTAGCGCAATCATTGTTTTATTTGAAATATATTAATTATACCCCTAGGTTACGTTTTTTTTACCCATTAATGTATTCTGCTTTGTTACTCATGTGTATGTCAATTATTTCAATTTATATAAATGGGTCGAATGACTATCTGGGTGTTTTAGTTATCGTGAAATACATTTTTGCTATTGTAATGTCGTATATTGTATCAATAATAGTGATAGATCATTATGCTGAAGACTCAGTTTTATTTTTAATTAAAACAATGGTTCTGTCTGCATTATTGATTTCAATTACGTGTGCTTTAGAGTTTTTTTTGCCGTCTTTTAAAGCGTTTTTTGCTATGTTAATTGAAACATCGGGTAATATTGAATATGAAGAAAGTTTTCGAGTTCATGGCTTGGCTACAGGTGGCGGAGCATCACTTTCTGTTGGTTTAGCGCTTAGCTCTGTTTTAGGGTTGTTTTTGTTTGAAAAGTCAAATGGGCTGAAATCGGTTTTTTGGGGTTCGGTAAGTCTTTTTATATTTGTAAGTACATTGTTTGTTGGCCGGACTGGCCTCTTCTTATTGTTGTTTTTTTACTTGATGTACTTTGCTAGTACAATTTCGTTTCGAGGTGTATTGGTTGTTATATTGGTAATTGTGTTAATGTATACTTTCGTAGGCTCAGTACAAGAAGAACAATTGAATATATTTTATAATTATAGCTTAGAGCCATTAATGAACTATATAGAAAATGGTGTTATTGAAAGTAAAACGACAACTGGGCTCATGAGTATGTACTATATGCCAGATGCGTTTCATGTCTTGTTTGGTGCGGGCTATTGGCGTTATCCTACCCATGGTTATGATTTAAGTGATGTGGGATATATGAAAATAATCATGGCTTATGGTTTCATTGGAGCTATGGTTTTTTATTCATTGCAGTTGTATATATATAGCCATGCATATAGTTTTTTTGTAAAAAGATATAAATTTAAAATTGGATTTCTATTTATTTTTTATGTGTTATTTATTGCAGAGTTGAAAGAAGAGTTTTTTGTTCAAAATTACGCGTTTAAAATATTAATATTATTGGCTGTTTTTTCATTTTCTTATAAAGCTTTTTGTAATAAAATGTACTTAAAATAATAATTTTACAATTAAACTTTATTTCTTAAGATTACTCATGAAAGGGAAAAATTGTGGTTATAGGCTATACATCAGGTGTTTTTGATTTATTTCATATTGGGCATTTAAATATTTTAAGAAATGCAAGTTCAATGTGTGACAAACTGATTGTTGGGGTAACAACTGATGAATTGGTTAGTTATAAAAGCAAAACGGCAGTTATACCGTTTAAGGAGCGAGTCGAGATAGTAAGAGCAAATCAATATGTCGATTCTGCTGTGCCTCAAGATTCCATGGATAAATATGAAATGTGGTGTAAATTAAGGTTCGATATTATGTTTGTAGGTGATGATTGGCATGCAACACAGAAATGGAAGGATTTGGAGCATAAATTTGATGAGGTGAATGTTAGAATTGTGTATTTCCCATATACAAAAGGAACATCATCAACTCTTTTAAATGAAGCGTTAATGAAAATTCGGAATGGAACGCTTTAAAAATAACAGGGTAAATATATGTGTGGATTGTTGGCCCTCGTTGGTCAGATTGATGAAAAATGCTTTAAAAGAGCCTTAGATTTGCAATTACATAGAGGCCCGGATGACTGGGGGGTGAAAACGTCTGATGGCGTAATGTTTGGGCATAGGCGGCTGAGTGTTATTGACTTGGCCAGTCATTCTAAGCAGCCGATGGTTAATGTCACTAATGATATTGTTGGTGTATTTAATGGTGAGATATATAACTATAAAGAATTAAGAGAAGAGTTATTGCTGAAAGGTTATCGATTTAAAACTTCTAGTGATACAGAGGTTTTATTAAATGCATTTCACTGTTATAAAGAGGCAGCGTTAAATAAATTCATAGGTATGTTTGCTTTTGTTATTTATGATCTAAGAGATAAGACCTTATATATTGCAAGAGACCGTCTGGGAGTAAAGCCTCTATTTTATAAAAAGACTTCCAAAGGATTATGTTTTTCTTCCGAAGTGAAGTCAATTCAAAGTATAGAGGGTTCAAAAGGAGATATAAATCTATTTTCTATAAGTGCATATTTATCTTATAGGTATCCATTATTAGAGAGTTCATTTTATAATGGTATTGATTCACTTAAACCGGGACATTATCTTAAGGTTAAAAATGGTAAGTTAGAGCAATATGAATACTGGGATTGTCATAATTTTGTTCATGAACAAAATTATGACAAAGGTGAGGAGTTTTATTTAGGGCGATTAAGGGAATTGTTTGAATCATCAGTTGCATATAGAGCCATAGCTGATGTACCTGTTGGGGCGTATTTATCTGGCGGGGTTGATTCGAGCGCTATTGTTTCACAAATGGCATCGCAAACAAATGAAGCAATAAATACGTTTACGATTGGTTTTAAGGAGCAAGGTTTTAATGAGTTTAAGTTTGCAAGTGAGGTTGCAGAGCAGTATCAAACAAATCATCATGAAATCATGCTTTCATCTGAGCATTATTTAGATAATATGTTGGACTTGATTCGTATTAAAGATGCTCCTCTGGGCGTCCCAAATGAAGTGCCTTTATATCTAATGTCTAAAGAATTAAAGAAAAAAGTAACGGTTGTACTTTCTGGTGAAGGTGCAGATGAGATATTTGGTGGTTATGGAAAAATATTTAGATCGGCTGACGATTATCAAAAGTTAAAAGATTTTAGTGTCAGAAAGCAGAAGAATTTCAGTGATAAATATGGGAGGAACAGTTTCCCAAATGACTTTGATCATTTTTTTTATCTTTACAATTATACGAACGATAAAGAAAAAAGTAATGTTTTTTCTGATAGTGTAAATGATCTCGATTTAAACGAAAGAATAGAGGCTCCATTCAAGAGTGCTTTCTCTAGAGTAGATGGTGCTGGTTACGCCTCTAAAATGATGTATGCATTTGAGAAGTTACACCTGCCTGGTTTGTTGCAGCGGGTAGATGCAACAACAATGGGCGCTAGTGTGGAAGCTAGGGTTCCATTCACTGATCATAGGTTAGTTGAATTTGCTTTTACTATACCGGAAAAGTACAAGCTAAAATGGCGAGAGGACCCAGCAACCTTAAGTCATCTAACTGGTGATGAGGTGTCTGAGATTCATGATATACCTAAATATATCTTAAAAAAATCTTTTGAGAATAAATTATCAGATAATATTTTATATAGAAAAAAAATGGGCTTTCCTGTGCCGTTGGCTAGTTTTATTGGCGACAATAATTCTTTATTAAAAGATAGACTATTAAATGGGGAGCTTGTTAAGCAAGATATAACTACTCGTAAAAAAGTAAGCGATTTTTTAAATATTGATTTTTCAAAAAGACCAAAAAAGGCAATGACAGCGTGGATGTTACTTAATTTGGAAATATTTTTATCCAATTCATGATGGGCTATATTGTTCTAAACGAAGCGGTGTGACTGTAATGAATATACTAAGAGTTAGTACTTTTCCAACAATTAAGAAGTCGGGCATGGGTTTGCATTCGTATTATTTGTGCAATATGAAAGATTCTTATACGTATTTCTTAACGCCTTTAGATGAAGATGTGCGTCTAGTGGTGCCAGGTAACACAATGTTGATTGAAAAGTACTTTACTAGAAAGGTGAGGCCAAGAGAAAAAAATAAATTAGCGCAATTTTTTTTTCAAATTGGCAGGGTGCTTTCTATAATCCGATTCTCATTGGATGGGGCTAAAATATTATTTAGTAAACGTATTGATGTAGTTCATATTCATTCGCCAATGTATTCAATGATTGCCGTTTTAGGCTGGTTGTTAAGAAAACAAGTTTATATTACTTTTCATGGGTCTGATTTTTATCGAATAAAGGGGTCCTCAGTTTACCGCATGTTTTCATTTATATATGATGGCGTATTTGTTATTTCGCCAGATATGATCCCATATTTAGCGGAGGTCCATGGTGACGATAAAATACACCAGGTTGAGAATGGTATTGATAGTATCGTTTATGTAAATAAAAGTGTAACAAGAAAAAAGCAAATTATAGGTGTAGGTGCCTTGAAGGAGGAGAAAGGTTTTAATTGCTTGATTGACTCGTTTTCGTTGTTTCTCATTGCAGCTCCGTATGCTCACGAATATAAGCTTGTTATTGTGGGTGAGGGCTTACTGAGAAACACACTTCAAAAGCAAATTAATGATAATGGGTTGTCCAATTTTGTGTCTTTAGTGGGGCATAAGACTGTGAATGAACTTGTTGATCTCTATAATGAAAGTGAAATATTTGTTCTTTCATCAATTTCTGAAGGGTTTCCTAAAGTACTTCTTGAGGCTATCTCCTGTGGTTGCAAAATAGTGTCGACAAAAGTTGGAAGCGTGCCTGAAATATTGTCGAATTATGAATACTTAGTTGATGTTTGTAATAATGATGATTTGGCAAACAAAATTGTAAGTATATCTCAATTAAAATATGTTTTCTTTTCAAATTACTATCTCGAGATTAAAAATAGGTATGAATGGGATAAGGTTAGAGAAACATATGAATCTATATATAAGGCTTGTCAATGATTAACTTAAATGAAGTAAAGTCTAGAGCTGCAAGAAAAAATAGCCATAATAATAACCGTCTCCATTTTTTCGCATCTAATTTTTCAATTTATTTCAGCTGGTTTTTTATAAATATGGGTATGAGTGCCAATCAAGTAACCGTTGTTTTTTTTATTACGGGATTGCTGGGTTCATTTTTTCTGCTATCATCTGATATGTTGTTCATTCTTATTGGTTATATGCTATGGAGATTGCATATAATTTTCGATTTGTGTGATGGTGATGTAGCAAGATTTAGGCAAGAGTTTTCAATTAATGGTGCCTATTGGGATTATATGATTCATTCTATTCTGTATCCTTTGTTTTTTGTATCAATCTCTTTTTCGCTCTATGTTAATTATGGCAATGTTTATTTTTTATATATTGCTATGTTTGGTTCAATTGTGGTGTCTCAAATGTTGTCTGTTAAAAACAATTACTATCGTGCTATGTTGTTTAATAATATTAAACATGATCCGGATTTGGGTAAAAACAATCAAAATAATGCTAGCTTTGCTTTAAAAAATGCTGTTTTTACAGCGTTAAGTTTTGAAGGGTTCTTGTTTCTTTATTTGATTTTTAATTTATTTTTTGACAGACCAATCTATTTTATTTTTTTGCTTTGTTTTTATATTTTAATATTTGCTCTAATTGTTCTGCAGAAATTTTATTTGTTTAGTAGGTATGGTTTTTACAGTAAACGTAGCTGATAGATGTGATTTTGTTTTTAGTTAGCCTGTTATAATTTGAATTTTTGCTTCGAGATTACTATCATGTGTGCGACGGAATAAGATGATATTTTTGCTGATTGCAAGTTTTCCTGATTCCCTTATTAAATTATAATTTGAATTTTTGCTTCGAGATTACTATCATGTGTGCGACGGAATAAGATGATATTTTTGCTGATTGCAAGTTTTCCTGATTCCCTTATTAAATTTCGTGAGCCTTTGATTGATGCATTGTTAGCACAAGGCTTTACAGTGCATATTGCCGTGCCAGATCTTGATATTGATTCGAGTATATATAGCCTGCTTGTTAAAAAAGGTGTAAAAATCCATGATGTACCTTTATCTCGAACAGGTTTGAATCCATTAAAAGATTTATTTTTGTTGTTTACACTCTGTCGTCTTATGTTGGCAATTCGGCCCCAGTTTGTTCTCGGCTATACCATTAAGCCGGTTATTTACGGCTCATTGGCTGCATATATGATAAGTGTGCCTTATCGTTTCGCGTTGATTACGGGGCTGGGTTATGCTTTTACGGGGGAGTTACATGGTGTGCGTAAGTTGTTAAGCATTATAGTTCGACAACTTTACCGTTTGTCATTGCAAGGCGTGCATAAGGTTTTCTTTCAAAACCCGGATGATCAGTTGCTATTTCGACAATTAAAGATTTTAAATCAATATGATGAATCATTTGTGGTGAATGGGTCTGGCATTGATGTATCGGCATTCACTAATTCTGATTTGCCAAAAAGAACAAGCTTCCTCCTAATTGCCCGTTTACTTGGTGACAAGGGGGTAAGGGAATATGCCGCCGCCGCTAAATTCGTAAGACAAAAGTATTCAAATGTATGTTTTAGGCTTGTGGGCTGGATTGATAGTAACCCGGATGCAATTGAACAGCATGAATTAGATAGGTGGGTGAATGACGGTACGTTTGAATATTTGGGTAAAATGGATGATGTTCGTCCAGCCATTTCTGATTGCAGTGTTTATGTGCTCCCTTCTTATCGAGAGGGAACGCCACGTACTGTATTAGAAGCTATGGCTATGGGTCGTGCTGTTATTACGACTGATGCACCTGGCTGTCGTGAAACGGTAGTCGATGGTGATAATGGATTTCTGGTGCCAGTGAAGTCTGTTGTGGAACTCGCTGAAGCAATGATTAAATTTATAGAGGATGATACTCTAGCTTTACGTATGGGAAAGAGATCTCGTGAGATAGCAGCTGAGAAGTATGATGTTCATAAGGTTAATAAGGTTATGCTCAGGGAGATGTGCATACAGTGATTAAACGTATTTTTGATGTCGTCGGTTCATTGATGGGACTATTGATGTTAACGCCAATAATTTTCGTTATAGCGTTTTTTATTGCTATAAAGCTTGGTCGCCCCGTTTTCTTTTTTCAGCTTCGCCCAGGCTTGAGGGGTAAACCATTTAAAATGATTAAATTCCGAACTATGCTTGTTGCTGTCGATAAATCAGGCAATTCTTTGCCAGATAGTGAACGAATAACTCGCTTTGGCTCTTTGTTGAGAGCTTTGAGTCTCGATGAGCTTCCAGAATTGTGGAATGTGTTAAAGGGGGATATGAGTTTGGTTGGGCCTCGGCCATTATTAATGGAATACTTGCCACTTTATAGTGATGGGCAAAAACGTCGTCATGATGTACGCCCAGGTATCACAGGTTGGGCGCAAGTTAATGGACGCAATTCGATTTCCTGGGATAAAAAATTTAAACTGGATGTTTGGTATGTAGACAATCAATCGTTTTGGCTAGATATTAAAATACTTTTTTTAACGATAAAAAAAGTATTGGTTCGAGATGGTATTTCTGCTGATGGTCATGTTGCTGCTGAAAAATTTACTGGTAATGTGTCATGAAATGTTTAGCGATTCTTGGCGCAAGTGGGCATGGCAAGGTTGTCGCGGATTGTGCTGAGAGTGCAGGCTGGGATAAGGTTTTTTTTTTCGATGATGCCTGGCCGAAGTGTAATGTAAATGGTGCCTGGGTTGTTGTAGGGAACACGGAGACTTTGTTAAATAATCTTTCAAATTATGATGGCGTTGTCGTTGCTATCGGTGATAATGCTATTCGTTGTAAAAAACAAAATGATTTGTTTTCTCAAAATGCACCATTAGTAAGTATTGTTCATCCTAGTGCGGTAATAAGCCATTATGCAAAGCTAGGTGTCGGTAGTGTTATTATGGCAGGTGCTGTTATTAATGTAGATTCTAAATTAGGTAGTAGTTGTATTGTTAACACGGCTGCGACAATAGATCATGATTGTGTGCTTGGTGATGGTGTGCATATTAGTCCGGGAGCGCAACTTGCTGGTGGTGTAATTGTTGGGGACGGTTCCTGGATTGGAATTGGTGCGAATGTTTGTCAGCTCATTACAATTGGGAATAATTCTATTGTGGGTGCCGGTGCCGTTGTAATTAATAATGTAAAAAACATGAGTACGGTCGTTGGTGTGCCTGCAAATTATTTGTCTGATGACAAAATATAATTTATGTTTTGTTAGTGAAGTTTTTCACCCTCACCCTAACCTTCTCCCTGAGAGAGAAGGGGCATAGAGAGTTATATATTTGATGTTTATTTTTTTAGTGTAAGGGTATGATTTCCGTCATTTTTTTGCGTAAAAAATTAATAAACCATATGAACTTAGAACTGGCTTTTAGATATTTTTAGGAATTATAAATGTTAAATGTTCCATTCTCACCATGGCCGTCTTTTACTCAAGAAGAGTCTAATGCTGTCTCTTCCGTACTTATTTCTAACAGGGTTAATTATTGGACAGGGCAAGAGGGGCGTTTATTCGAAGAAGAATTTGCTGCATGGAGTGGATGTGAATACGCCATTGCGCTGGCTAATGGTACAGTGGCTATTGATGCAGCGTTGATTGCTCTTGGTGTAGGTGAGGGCGATGAAGTGATAGTTACATCCCGAACTTTTATTGCGTCGGTTTCTTCGGTTGTTTCTTCAGGTGCAATACCAATTTTCGCAGATGTTGATTCTGATAGTCAGAATATTACAGCAGAATCTATCAGTCGAGTGTTATCAAAGAAAACTAAAGCAATTATCTGCGTACATTTAGCTGGCTGGCCATGTGATATGGATTCTATTATGGAGCTTGCAACGGATAATGGTATTTATGTTATCGAGGATTGTGCGCAGGCTCATGGAGCTAAATATAAAGGTAACCCTGTAGGCAGCATTGGTCATATTGCTGCATGGTCATTCTGTCAGGACAAGATAATGTCCACAGGTGGAGAGGGTGGGATGGTTGCTACTAATGAACAGAGTCTTTGGTCAAAAATGTGGTCTTATAAGGATCATGGTAAGTCTTGGGAGGCAGTCTACGAAAGAGAGCATCCACCAGGTTTTCGGTGGTTGCATGATTCTTTTGGTACCAACTGGCGTATGACTGAAATGCAGGCAGCTATTGGTCGAGTTCAGTTAAAGCGGATGTGCGACTGGTCAAAAAAGCGGCGATGTAATGCTAAAGTAATATGGAAATGTGGACTGCAGTTTGACGCTTTACGTATACCTTATATACCTGATTATATAGAGCATGCAGCATATAAATGTTATTTTTTTGTCCGTGAGGATAAATTAAGTGCTGGTTGGAGTCGAGACCGTATAATGAATGAAATAATTAAATTGGGTGTTCCTTGTTTTTCGGGCTCATGCTCAGAAGTCTATTTGGAGAAAGCTTTTGATAATACAGGTTGGCGGCCAAAAGTGAGATTGCCTGTAGCTAAAAAGCTTGGGGAGACTAGTCTAATGTTTTTAGTCCACCCTACGTTAACTCCAGATGAGATCGATCTAACAACAGAGGCCATAAGGAAGGTGATGCTCGAGGCAAGTATTTGAAATAGCTGATTATACTAATATATATGCTGTTATACCTATATCGTATAGAAATAAACTGGTGATTTTGAATTATTATTATTATCTGTAAAGGCTAATAAGTATCAGTATGAATATACTGAATGTATAAGAAATTAAATCAATTCTCTTGAAAAACAAAAAATGGCTTTGCTGATTTTTATCGACGTTATGGCGTTATTGATTTGTTATAGGCCTTAGGGGGGGGGCTAGTAATGTCATAATTCCAGCGGGTTAAAATCTCGCACCGGCAAGATAGGTTAACCACTGGTTAGTAAGCACTATGCTTTAGCCAAATATTATCATGCAGGTGAATTAACCCCACAAAAAGTAAATAATTAGTTTTGTTTCATCAAAAACAAAAATTATCGCTTATAATAACTATGAGCTAGGGTGTTTTAGCTGGCGTTAAGTTGTTATATAATAGTTTTTTCAAAAAATAATTTAGATTTAAGTCTTAGTGCATTATTAATTAAAGTGGCTTCATCTATTAAAACCTTTAACTTAGTGGCGTATATGCTCAATAATGACTCGGTGGATGTAAATTCACGACATAAAAAAAGAATAATAATGTTATTAGGGGATTTGCTACAAGTGCCATTGGCGCTTTGGGTGGCCTTTTCGCTAAGACTTGGTGAATTTTATATTCCTAATCAAGAAATTCCCTATCTTTTCATTTTAGCACCTATTATTGCCATCCCTGTTTTTGTTCGTTTTGGCCTTTATAACGCCATCATACGCTATATGGGGCTTCATGCCCTATGGGCTGTAATGCAAGCTGTGGCTTTATATTCTTTAATTTGGGGTGTGTTTTCGCTAATAAGTAGCATAGAAGGGCTTTTGCCTCGTTCTGTTGTTGTGCTTAATTTTTTTATCACGCTGCTTTTTATTGGTGGCAGCAGAATGGTTGCGCGATGGTGGCTGGCTGGTGTAAACCCGGTGCAGCGCTTGCTTAAATTACATGATGCTAAAAAAA
>UOFL01000060.1_pt1 | contig 22710 bp, 18 predicted proteins | sample 1990081 | NCBI WGS metagenome assembly UOFL01 (sample SAMEA4728526, study PRJEB27164) | hydrothermal vent metagenome | biome: marine basaltic hydrothermal vent biome; feature: marine hydrothermal vent; material: mineral | place: Pacific Ocean | collected 2011-06-14/2011-07-23 | depth 1741 m | reverse complement strand
GCGCGGGTTAATTTTTTATTAACAGGAGGAACAGCTGTGCTGTAGTGAATCACTTGTCCCTGAACTTCGCGTGTTGATATAGGCTCGTTTAAAGACTGATCATTCAATTTTTCTAATAATTGCCAAGCTAATTTAGGATTGATATGGGACGTTAAGGTGCGCGCGAAATCGCCATTCAATAGAAAATCTGATGCATCAGTCTCGACTAGTAACAGTTTTTTCGGAGGATTACCGGATAGCATATCTTGAAAAGGATTTTTGGATGTTTTGGAAGAGTTCGCTTTAACGGGGACTTTGCGTCCTTTTGTCATTCGTAAAAATTCAATTAGGTTGCGTAATAAAAATCCAGGGCGTTCAGCAGCGACCTTGATGGCCTGCGCATAATCAAGACTAGCTTTAGCTGCGGAGTAACGACCATTGAATGTCCAGCTGCGATCACCTTTATACAATAAATCAATGGCAGTAGTATATAAAGGATACTTCTTTCGAGTTTTAACCGCACTTTCGTAACGCAAATATTTATCTAGGCGTCGCCAAAACATTTCGTACACAAACATATCTTCTGCTAAATACTGACTTCCAGTTAATGGATCTTTTCTATTATTCGCAATTAATTCAAGGTTGTTAAGTAAGCTCCTGCGGATTGAGCTAGGTAATCGAATTTTAGTCGTTTTTAATATTGCTTTAGTTAATTGACCTTCGACAGCGACATGAGCAAAAGCAGCCACTACAAAACGTAGTATGTCAGTGCTGGTTTTTAACAATGGTTTTTCCATCGTAATGCCTGCTGTCAGCTTCATAACCTTTATGAGCGTTTCTTTTATAGTAATATTGGCATCCATACATGCTTCAGCCAATATTACGGAAGGGCAGGCTTCAATAGTTCTTAATTGTTGTGCTCGAAGAACCGCTTTCGACTCAATAATAGAGCGAATAATCTGAGACAAGTCAGCAAGAGTCGAGAGTGAGAATATTCTTTTATTCGTAGTATTTATTTCAACTGCATTACTATCGATTGATTCAACATAGTCAGTTAATATTTTCTGTGCAGATTCACCAAACCGTCCAAATTCATGACTCCATTGGTAGGTCATAGAATATTGTGCAATGATGGCAAGCCATTCCTCATTAGTATAAGGAGTGAGTTCCTCGGACTGAGCATACCTTTTACGAAATACCATACCGGTTTTATTCGTGTCATCAATTAATGCGAATAATTGAGACTTAAACTCCTGCAGGGTCTCTGTAGACCATGAGGTCATAAGGTAAGCATTACTGATGGCATAACCAAGCTTATCGAGTGTATGTAAAAAATGGGAGAGTTCAGTAGTTGACACTTTGTCATCAGTATTGAAACTGTGATCAAATATAAATGTATTTCTATCACCCCATACTAGTAACTGTAATTCTTTAGAGAGAGGGCTAGAGTGTGTGGTTGTATATAAGTTTGATTGTACAGGCATATTCATAAAATTAATTCAAACAGTAGAAGTTGAGTAAATGCTAAGACGAAAAAATATTAGGATCTTTCTAATCATAAAGAGGATGTACCTATTAAAAAATCTGGTGTGTGTATTAAGTAATCAAGCTGCTCTACCCACTGAGCTACACTCTCATAACTGAGAGTGGTGGGACTCGAACCCACGACACGCAAATTAAAGGAAGTAACCTAATACATGACCAGATTTTTTAATAGGCACTTAAGTAATGATACAGGTGTACAAACTAGCAGTTTAAGTCTAGATTACTCCAGGAAGTAGCCAGAATTATGACTTGCATCACTACTCAAGTCGCTATCAAATTTTATGTGCTTATCTGACTTTAAGTTTTTATTATACAAATTTAATATTGTTAAATGTTACATACAATTTTATCAAATTAACTATTATTTTGTTATTCAGAAGTAACAATACGACATGACAAATAATATTATTTATAAAGTAAAAAATTATCTTACACTTAGTCGTCAATGTGAGCAAGTCTTTTGCTAAAGTGGGGAAAACTATCAGAGAGTCTAGTGCTAATTGTTAGTATGCTAATAATGTGTAGCGTATCCTGTTTGATACTTATTTCAAAATGGATAGGCGCATACAGATATTGGGGGGATGATAATTTTTATTGGTTAAACTAGTAAGATTCATAGTGCTTGTAAAACATCTGTCTCTACTATCGACAATATAGGTATTGATATATTAACAATATCTCTTTTTAGATTAAGTTCAATCCCAGAAGTTGTTCCGGTCTGGCTCGAAAATTTCATTTGCGGTCCGACCCCAAAATTTGAAAATTTCATCTGCGGTCCGACCCCAAATTTTCGCGACCCTAAATTTTCGCCTGAGTTCCGGTATAGCCGTCGTCATTCGATACCAGTATATAAAGAATGCTCATCAAGGTACTGAATGCAGGACTCCATAAATAATTTGACTAATCGTGAAGTATTTCGTTTGCTGGGATAAACCGCTGAGAGCATTGTGGGTGCAAATTGCCAACGTTTCATTACTTCTACCAATTTCCCTTGCTTTAATGCCTGGGTGCACGTGATGGCAGGTAAATTAGTGATGCCTTGGTGATTTTCAGCGGCATATTGAAGTCCTGCTAATTCATTGATAGAAAAATAGCTTTCGACTGGAATTTTTTTTGCTGTTTGATGGTTGAAGAATTCCCAAACTGTCGGTTCGTGCCAACCACTAAAGGTCAGTAGCTGATGTTCATTCAATTCATCAGGTGTTTGGGGATCACCCATATCGGCTAAATACTGTGGGGAGGCTACAAGTAAGTGACGATAATTAAGTAGGCAGCGGGCAATCATGTTGCTGTCTTGAAGCTCTCCAACTCTTAAAGCGATATCCACTCCATCCTCAATAAGATTAACGTACCTCTCTGTAACAAGAATATTTATTTTTGTTTTTGGGTATGTCTTTTGGTAATTACAGATAATAGGTGCGACAAGTACATCAGCAATATTAGGGGGAATAGAAACTCTTAGGGTGCCAATGACTTCAGATTGCTTGTTATTAATCATAAAGATGCCAGCTTCAAATTCATCTAGACCACGCCGGCAATATTGGAAATAGTCTTGTCCAATGTCAGTTAAACGTAAACTTCGTGTAGAACGTTCGATCAGGCGAATGTTTAGGCTTTTTTCTAGTTCAGCTACCTTTCTGCTAATGGTGGAGATTGGTATACCTAGTCGCTTGGATGCTTCAGTAAAGCTTTTGTATTCAATGACTTTTACAAATAAGGCTGTTGCATTTAGATCGGGTTTCATTGAAAAAGTTAATTCTCATATATGGGAATATGTTTTGTAATAATAGCATCTATTCCTATATTAAGAAATTATGTATCATTTTTCCACTGTTATTAATAAATTAGGTGAAATTAATGAAGAATTATTTTTGTAAAGATCGAATTAAATTCTCGGCAATACTATTGCTACTTGCGTTTGGGGAGGCGTCTGCTGTTGATGCAGCTAAAAATATTCAATGCAAAGCTGAGGTACAACATTTGATTGGGAGTTATCAAAAAGCACTAAACAGTAGTAATACCGGTAAAGTGGTATCACTCTATACGAAAAATGGGGTATTTATGCCATCAAATAAACCCACCTCTATCGGTGTGAATCAGGTAAAGACCGCCTATCAATATGTATTTAAAACTCTTAATCTTAATGTAAAGTTTCATATTGATGAAATTGAATGTTACGGTCGAATAGCTTTTGTTCGAACGAGATCTGATGGAAACATTAAACTGATTGAGAAAAATATTACTATAAAGAATAATAGTAGGGAGTTGTTTATACTAAAACGTATTGTAGACCAATGGAAAATTTATCGTTATATGTTTAATGAAATAAATTAGTAGTTTTGTTGTGCTGTTTGTTATGATGATGGTCATTACGACATTAAGTGATTAGTCTTTTTGGTTTTCAGCTATTGAACGGTAGTGTTAAACAGTGAAAATATTTGTTGATGGAAGTTCAGGTACGGTAGGATTGAGTATTATAGGGCTTATTGCCCATCACCCTGAACTTGAGCTCGTACATCTTGATCATTCAGAGAGAAAAAATGCATTAGCTCGCAAGGAATTAATGGCTGTGGCTGATTTAGTAGTATTTTGCTTGCCGGATAAAATCGTTAATGAGTCTCTTAAGTTAGTTTCCGATAATCAAAAACTACTAGATTGTAGTCAGTTGTTCCGGTGTGATCCGCATTGGGTTTATGGCTTGCCAGAATTAAACCTCGGTCAGCGTTTATTGATTGCGGAGTCACAGCGAGTCAGTAATCCAGGTTGCTTTGCTACCGCGTTCATTCTAGCTGCAAGACCTTTGCTAAGCGAAGCTGTTCTCTCTAACGATACCATGTTAACAGCCTATGCGATCACAGGGTATTCTGCGGGTGGAAAACGTATGATTACGCAGCATGAAGCAAGGGCAGGGCAGACAGTCATTCACTCTTTAAATCTGAATCACAAACATCTGCCAGAAATGAAAATGTATTCCACTCTCAAAAGAGATCCTTTATTGATTCCTTCAGTGGCAACGCATAAAGAGGGGTTGATATTATCAATACCATTGCCACTGCTTAATGATTGGTCAAGGAGTGAGGTAGTGGAAATGTATCAAAAAATATATCAAGATGAAAAATATATTCAAGTCTGCGAGGATCATCCTAATAAGTTATCTGCACATTATTCCTCAACCAATACCGTTAAAGTTTATGTGACGGGAAAGCCAGGATGTTTAATGGTCATAGTAAAGCTGAATAATTTAATCAAGGGGGCTGCTGGCAACGCAATGCAGTGTATTAATTTAATGTTGGGTTTAAATGAATGGACAGGATTGAACTAGAGATTAAAGTGTTACAAGATGAGCCTGTTGTATTTATAGTGGGGGGTGTACATGGAGCAGGTAAGTCAAGCTTCTGTGCGAACTTACTTAATTTAAATCCCATTCCTTTCGTCACACCAGAGGAAATCAAAAAATCCTTAACGGTGGATTATACTCAACAAGAGATATATCGAAGAATACATAAGCAGGTGTATGACTATCTTGAATCGGGACAGTCTTTTATATTCGAGCACGTGATGTCAGGGCATTATGTAGAAAGGCTCATCTCAAAAGCTGTCATGTTTAATTTTAATGTTCACCTTGTTTACATTGATATTGAGTCTGCGGATTTAGCCTGTTCAAGAGTCAGGCAGCGTGTTAATCAGGGAGGGCATCATAGAGAGCGTGATGTAATCGAAAAGCGTCTTGGAGAAAGCAGAGAAAATTTCTACAATAATTATAAAAATAAGGCAAGCTCTTGGAGTCTGTATTGTAATAGTGATATTGAGCATAGATGTGTTGCAACTGCTCGTCATTCATCAGGTGTAAGAGTATATATTCAATCAAGGTATAAAAAATTTATTGCGCTATGTAATGGCAAAAGCTAGCGGGTTTATGTTATGAGTAATAATTAAGTTAAGCAAGAGTAAGTAGGTTCTCTATTTAATTTGTTCCTAAACAAAATTGAATAGTTTATTGGATATGTTGAGTGGATATGTTGAGTGAATGCGTTGAGCTAAATTCAACTTAGTTTTTTTAATCGTTTAGTTCAATTAATTGTTTCAGTTTTTTCCTCTATTAGTTTTTCCTTTATTTGTTTTCCATCAATAAATGTTAAGTCTCTCTTTACAGTTAGCGATATCGAATTAAAATTGCAATTACTTTGAACCTTTTTTGCTTAACTGCGACCATACTTTATGGCGCGCACGGTTCAACTAAATCAACTATTTTAAGGAGGTATTACTAAAATTATGAGTGTTGTGTGATGACCCTAGTGGGGGTGATTTTATTAACGCAGGGATGACTATAAGGATGTCATGGTGATACATATGTCCTCAAAATATGTATCTCGTTTTAGTAATCGAAAGGAGAAAGATCAATGCGATTAACACACAAAAGTTCATTTATAGCAATTTGTTTGATGCTATTGGCGGTGTCAACATACGTTGAATCAACCACTTCTGATAAAGTTGTCTATAAACCAGAGGTCTATAGTAATCTCAATACTACTTTGATGGGCGGTCTTGATTTGGCCACGCTTCGCAGGCTGGGATTAAAAGTCCCTCAGCATAATGGCTTAAAAGCATTAGTGTACCTGCACTCAGCAACAGAGACTTTAGTGACCTTTGTTAAGCTAGAAAATAACGAGATAGCGTTAATGATGCTATCAAACATGAAAGCTAGTATCAGTCTTCCATTATCAAGAAAGTACGCGACATTAAAAGATCTATTTGTGAATTTTTTTCCGAATCAAGCGGTACCTGATTTTGTGATAAACAATACACAAGCAGATCATCCAGTTAACCTGTCTCCTGACCTATTTTCGACTCCAAATTGTAATATAGAAGTAGATCAAGCAGAGTTTAATGCGTTATGGCAGGGGAAAGGATGGTCAAGGCAGCATTATATAGTGATCAATCCATCTGTGGTAGGACTAACTGATACACCTAGTGAGGTCACCAATACATTGAGCACACATTATTGTCGTTATAATCCCGAAATTGTTGTAAGTCCAGATCCAAATCCTGCTGTGCATATTATATGGATATTATTTCCAGATGAATTGACCAGAAGAGGGGGGCCTTATATAGCGACTCCTATGGTGGGTCAATTGGTTGGAAAGAATCAGCGTAGTTATATTCGCCTTATTAATGGTTATTGGTGGCGCTATCGTGCCAGTGGAAAAGTGCAGGCGCCCAGTCCGATTGAAAGTCATCAGCTTGGAATAATGGCGCCTTAGTGACGCTAAAAGGTGTTGGCTAGGGCTGATTTCTCTTTGATTGTCTTTACTTATGATGAGCAACTAAATAATCACTCATTCTGTTAATCAAAGAGTGTGCGAGCTCGGCAGTAGAGCTGATCGTTTAGGTCTCTGTACTTTGGTATGATTTACAATAGGTATACTAAGGTGCAGCTTTGAATTTGTAGCAGCAGTAAGTGTCTGGTGATCTGAAGGAGTAGTTTATCAGACACTTATACTCTGTATTGAAATGTTTGGACTTAGAGTGAAATAGATCAGTAAATTTCTCTTCCTCGATATGTCTCTTTGCTAAAAAAGTACAAGCACAAGCAGCATCCTATCAAGTGTTTTGTCAAAGTTTGTAGGCAATCTACATTGTCAATGGCTGTCGTGAGGTATAAGATTGGCATTCTTCTATTCTAAAAATTCTATTGAAATGGACTGGTATTATGCTGTATTCACTGTGTATGTATGTGTGTCTCGCTTCAAATGTGTCTGATCTAACAAAACTAAGCCAAATAAACTTCTATCCTTCTTTGCGTATTTATAGTGCTGAAGGTAAGTTGCTTGCTCAATATGGGGAAAGGAAACGCACCGTAGTTAAATTTAAAGAGATACCAAATAAGCTAGTCAGTGCCTTTGTGGCTATCATAGACCCTAACATTTATACGCCTGAGAAACGTTCTAAGAAAAGTATGAAAACCATTAGGGAATTAGATTTGTTTTGTCGTAGCAACAAGAAAACCACCAATAACAATAAAGAGAGTAGTCGAAAAAAAAATAGCCAGCATAATACTCAGTCATTCACGAAACTGCCTGGGCCGATGATTATCCAATTAACGCGCTACCTTATCAGTGCGCGCAGACCACGTACTCGTTTTAGTCTATGTGAACTCGTTTCGATATCAAAAAAAATTAAGGCATCCTATTCAAAAAAACAAGTTCTAGAAGCGTATCTCAATAATATCTATTTAGGAGTAAGAACTTTTGGTGTCGGTGCGGCAGCGAAAAAGTTTTATAATAAGAAGTTACAAGAATTAAGTCTTTCCCAAATCGCAATGTTGGCCGCTTTGGTTGGATCTGCTAATGAATACAGTCCTCGCAATAATCCTGAAAAAGCGAGAGCAAGAAGAATGCTGGTCTTGAGTCGAATGCTTAAACAACAGTATATTACCCAGCAAGAATTTACCGTCGCTAATCAACAACCATTAGAGCCATACACTTATCATAACAATGTAAAATCGCCTTATATTGCAGAGATGGTTAAGCAGCATATGCAAAATAATTTTAGCAATAAGTTGAACCATAAAGGGTATGACGTGTATACCACTATTAGCGCTAAGCACCAGCGACTTGCAGAGGCAGCTTTACGTAAGTCGTTGATGGCTTATAGCAGACGTCATGGCTATAGGGGGGTGCTAGCTAATAATCCTCTGAATAAAAAATTGACTAAGTCTGTTTTATTTAATTTGTTTAAAAATTACCATGTCCAGGGTCATTTAGTTCCAGCGTTGGTGGTGGCAGTGACAAAAAAGCAAGCAACAATATATTTAAAAGATGGGCGCAAAGGGTTAATTAATTGGGAAGGTGTGCAGTGGGCTCGTCAATATATCTCCGTCGATAAAATTTCGGCGCCTGTTAAAACTATTAATCAAGTATTACGCAGGGGTGACATAATTTATGCTGAGTTGGGTGAGAAAAACCGTTGGCTATTGGCCCAGGTACCGAGAGTGCAAGGTGCGTTAGTCTCGCTAAACCCAATGGATGGCGCTATTGCTGCGTTAGTAGGAGGTTTTGCATTTCATCAACGAGATAGTCATGGTAGGTTTAATAGGGCGATTAATGCTCGACGTTCGCCAGGGACAGTGTTGACTCCATTTATTTATGCGGCAGCATTAGCAAAAGGAATGAGTGTAGCGACGTTAAAGAATGTAGGAAATGCCAAGAACAGAGCGTCGATCAGCACAAAAAATTTACTTGGCAATGTATCTGCTAACAAGCAGTCTGTCCCTATAAAGGGAATGGATGAAAATGCAAAAGAGATGCCAGTGGTGAGCTTACTAAAAAAAATAGGTGTTGAATATTTTGTCGCCTATGCAAAAAAATTCAGTATTACAAAATCTCAACTACCGACAAACTTAGCAGTAAAATTAGACGGAGGTGAATTTGCTCTCTACCAACTCACTGCGGCTTACGCTGTATTTGCCAATGGCGGCTATAAAGTAAAGCCATATTTTATTTCGCGAATTGAGGCGTGGGATGAAGGAGTAGTGTTCCAATATAAGTCGGCTCTTAATTGTAAAAAATGTAAAAAAAGTTCTGGTAACATATCGACTACTAGTGCCACAAAGCGAATACAGACTGCTCAGGTTAATCTTCAATTGAATACATTGCTCCGTACCATGTTGCCAAGGGGTGCAGCATGTACTGTTTCTCAGGGTAAGGGTCGCACTGCTATTGTTGCTAAAGAGGGTAGCAGTCAAAATCAAAATGATGCCTGGTTTATTGGGTATAGTCCAAAAGTAGTCACGTCGGTCTGGATGGGTTTTGACAGCAATCGCTCTCTAGGGAGTCAGGAGCTAGGGGCTGTGGCCGCTTTTCCTGCCTGGTTTTATTTTATGCAAAAATCATTGGCAGGGAGTATGACTTGTCAGTAGTGATTGAGCTTATGATCGAAAATGTCAGTACGGAAATTTATAAAAGTGAGGTGTGCGCGTACAGTTATGATATGTCGATTGGACTTATTTGATCTTTTGCTTCCCAAAATGGCAAACGAATCAGCAGTGCTCTCGCTTACTAAAATAACAACAAAAACTTATTAGTGAGTGGATGATTAATTAAGAGACATATAGTCTGTTGCGATATACAAACAATACTAAGTTTATTGTTAACTTTTAATATTTGATATTTTTGTAGTATTGAAATATAGCGAGTGAAGCCCCATATATAAACAACAAAATGATCAATTGAGAAAAATTGAACGTATAATATACAGTTGATTTTATTTTTCGCATGAGACTTTAATGCGAATGCTGTCCAATAATTAATATTATAAGGAGAATGATTATGGGAAGTGAAAGTTCAGCAAAGGGAAAAAAATCCAAAAGCATTGCGGATGAAGCAGTAGAAAAATATACTTCTAAAAGCAGTAGCCGCAAATCCAATAAAAAAGAAGTCAGTGCTAGTTCTAAAAAATTCGCAAGCATTGAATCTAATCCGTTTCATCAAATTATTTTACAATCTGACGCTGAGCCTGAGGAAAAGGCAGAGGCCATTTCTAAGGCGCTGGCTTATGACGAAGCGCAAAGTAAAGAAGAAAACGAAGCAATGCTCGCCGCCTTCGAAATATTCAAAGAATATTTAATGGAGCAACGTAAAGAAATGTCAGTCGAGATTATTCGTTTGTCTGACACAGAAGCCTTCTCTGAACTTCAATCGGTGTTTGAGGAAATGAATGGGGCCTTACAAGATTTCGAAACTCAGCTTGAGCCTTTGATTGATATTATCGATGCAGTGCATAGGTTAAATATGGCCAGTGACGGTGCTATGTATGATGTGTTTAAAGAGATCCAGGAAGATAAGGTAGAAGAAGAGCGCATTGCCTTACAACGTGATGAGTTTGAGAAGACCCTTGAATCATATACAGAAACTGTCACTAATACTCAAAAGGATATTGCCGCCCTGAAAGAAGAGAAATCTTGGTGGGGTTTTGGTGGTACTACTCAAGCCGCCTTACAAGAAATAGCACGTAAGACAGTCGATATAGAAACTGCTGAAGGTGATATTAGTAATTTGCGCCAGGATATTGAGGCGCTGACTCTAGATCGTGAAACTAAATTTGCAGAGTTTGCAGAAGAGAAAGAGCAGTTAAGAAGTTTGCTTGATATTACTTCGGTTGAACATAAAGAGCGTCAGGAAGCGTTAGTCGGTGCTGCTTTAAATTTTGTTAGCACTACTGATGAAAGAACGGGTGCAGTCTTAGAGCATATGGAAGGAATCCATGGTCAAATTAAAAATGTAAGCACTGTCAACGGTAGCATGCGTAAAATATTTGCGATCGTTAATGATGGGATCAAGGATGCTGAAACTGAAAATGCGACCTTAACAGGGAAGTTTCAAGTAGCGGCTGAAGACGAGTCACAACTGCAAACATTTGAACGTGAAGATAAATTACAAGCGGTTAATCAGCACGTTGATTCGTTAAATGCAACCAAGGTAGACACATTGGGCACGTTTGGTGAACTGCAACAAGAAAACATGAATATTAAATCGATGCAGGATACTAATAGTCAGCAAATCAATCAGACCCGTAAAATGCACAGTAGTGGTACTGCTGGGGTTGCCAGCCGATTGAGTGTTGTGTTAACTGCTGTGTCATCAGCAGCGTTAAATGAAGCAAGAACAGCAACACAAAATACCCTCAGTGGTATGAATACCATGACTCATGCTTTAGCGCAAAATGAAGCAATTAAAAATGCTACGCAATTGCATATACAAAATGATGATCTATCGAATGCGATTAAAGAGCTGGAAACTTATCGTGAGATTAGTGACAAAGCGACTGAAATTACTCGGGCAGCGTTGGAAGAACAAAAAGACTTGCAACGTGAAATGGAACAAACTGCTGAAAAGCTAGCTGATTCTATTAAGGATGCGAGAGGAGTGACTGCTGACGTGATGCAAGAAGGAGGCGATAGTGAGAGCGACAGTCAAAATAGTAATGATGAACCTAGCAAAAAGAGTGGTTCATTTAGCGATTTTAAAGTTTAATCGGGTTAACAACAGCAGTCGTATTTTCGTAAGACGAAAGGGCGACTGCTTTCCTATTGGTTCCTATCATTTAATCATTCATTAAAGGAGTTCTGATTAAGCCGCGGTTGCGATCTTACCGTTCAAATCGATGACCCAGCAAATTTGCAGATAGCAATGTTGTTGGTGTCGCTCTTTTTTTATAGAGTGTTATGGACAGTAATTATAGAACGCCTAATCAGAACTTCCTCAATTGTTTCTTGCTTCTACACAAGGACGTCACAAGGAGAAAATTATTATGCCTGAAGAAAATATCACACCGAATAGAGATTTTTTAATTCGCGGCCAGGATTATGTATCTAGCAGCAAAGATTTTGAATTAGTCGGGAGAGAAGAAGAGCTCAAAAAACTCACTGCTATTTTAATGCGTAAACGTGCCAATAGCGTTTTATTAGTGGGTTGTGGTGGCGTGGGTTGTTCCGCAATTGCCATGGGTTTACAGCAAAGTAAAAAACACTCTGATGCGCCTTTTGATCTCATCAGTAAACGTTTTTTTTGGTTGGATACTGATGGTCTATTTTCGTCTGGTGATCCAGTAGTGATTATGGAAATCGCCTCTAAAATGCTGAGAACATTACAGCGTACACCTGATTCTATTTTAGTGATTGATGATATGAAAGATTTTATTGAAGCAGCACGAAATAATAGTTGCTCTAATTTAATTAACGCACTCATGCGTTCTATCAAGAGAAAAGACACACAAGTAATATTTGAAACACGTGACGAAGATCTTGATGTCGTCTTGAAAGCGCATTCTGATATGCGTGAATTGTATACCATGATCGATATTTTAGAGCCTGACTCAGAAATTTTGCATAAAATTGTTAAAAATGTCACGCATTTACGTCTGGAAAAACATCATAAAATATCTGTATCAGATGAAGCGATTGATGCAGCGATAGAGGTAACGACTAAATATCGGGTACGTGATATGAGTTTAAGCAGGGCTCAGCCGGAAAGAACTATCACTCTTCTTGATAGAGCGCTTACTACCTATCGATTAAATGCACATTCCAATCCTCCTGCTTTAGTGGCATTACAAGATGAGTTAAACTTACTCAATACTGATATTGAGGATAATAAAACTAAAGCCAATACTGAAAAACCAGCGGCTGAAATTGAGTCTGCGAATATTGAGCTTAAGGCTGCAAAGGATGTGTTGGAAAAGAATATTATTGAGACTCAAAAAGATTGGGATGAGCATCAAATCCATATTAAGGGAATTTATAAAGATTTACGTGGCGGAGAAGAATCGATTCGCCAGTTGGAAGATCGTCTTGAAGATCAATTAAATGCCGAACAAGAAGCCCGTGATCAGGCACAAGACCGTGCAGAAAATGCAGGGGATGGCGAGTCTGGGCAAGCCCAAAAATCGATTTCTAGCTTTATGGTCGGTAGCATGAATATGGAGTCAGATGAAGTGACCTCGATCAGAGATAAGATCAAGAAATATCAACGTGAAGTTGATGGACGTAAAGAAGAGTTTGAAGGCTTGACTGCGACAGTGAATAAAACACTTAAATTAGGTAAATCAGAGACATTAGCTGAATTTAGTAGTATTTCTGGAATTCCTGTTAATAAGTTAACGCAGGATGAGCGCGCGAAACTAATGAGTTTAGATGCTAACCTAGCGAATCGTGTGTATGGGCAGGATGAAGCCGTGAGTAAATTGGCAAATCAGGTGCGTGTCTCTCGTGCCGGCTTGCAAGATCCTAATAAGCCACAGGCCTCTTTTCTTTTTCTAGGTCCTTCTGGTGTTGGTAAGACAGAAATTGCAAAAGCCTTGTCTGCTGAATTGTTAGATGACGAAAATGCGTTACTACGGTTTGATATGTCAGAGTATATGGAGAAACATGCAGTCGCTAAGTTGATCGGCGCACCTCCTGGGTATGAAGGTTACGAAGCAGGGGGTATCTTAACCAATGAGATGCGTCGCAACCCAAGACGAATCATTCTATTTGATGAAATTGAAAAGGCTCATCCAGATGTGTTTAATGTTTTTTTACAAATTCTGGACGATGCTCGGCTGACTGATAATCGTGGACTGACGGTGTCGTTTCGAGATGCGATCATTTTAATGACTACCAATATTGGTACGCCTCATTTTCTTAATGCGGATAATTTTGATCTCGCTCAGGAGCTGGCGTTAGAAGATTTAGACAAGCACTACCGACCTGAGTTTTTAAATCGTTTTAATGGTCGTCAAAATATTGTGTGCTTCCAGCCGCTAAGTTTACCTATTATCGAAAGAATCGCGGAACGAGAAATTAGTAAATTGAATAGATTGGTACAAGCAAGTTCACCCAATATTTCAGTCGCTATCAATGACAAATCTCTGCAAGCGATGTGTCAAGATCATTATAAACCAGTGAATGGTGCGCGTGGAATTACGGGGTATATTGAAGGACGTATTAAACCAGAAATTGCCAATACGGTTCTTTTTTCGCCGGAGGCGAAAGGCGCTATCATGATTGATTATGATGAGTCAAAAAAATCGGCAGTCATTCAAGCGCCTATCATTGTCACAGAAAAAAAGAGCAAGAATAAATCTAAAAAAACTTCTCAGAAACTTAATACGGCCTAAATGGAGCGTTGACAATGAGTAATGATGAAGACCCATTATTAAAAAAGGCTAGACAAGCTGAAGAGCGAGCCAAACGTACAAAGCGTAAAATATCGTCGTCGAAAAAAAAGTCGGGTGTGATCCGAAGTCTTTGGGAGATGGTATCGTCGGTTGAGTCCTTAAAGAAATCTTACCGAGTCACTCGTACCTTTTTTAGAGTGCTTAAAAAGGTAACGGGGCCTGTTGGCAGGCTAGTAGTGGCGACTACACAAAAAGCGGGCGCTATAATCAAGTGGGGATCTTTTGAGCGTGAAACAGATCGAGAAACTGATGAAGGTAAACCAAATTATTCTTTTGTTGGGAAGGTCTACATTGCAGTGGCAGGACGAGTGCGTGCAAAAAAACTGACCAGCAATATTTTTTACCAAACGCAATTTAAACGTGATGAAGAAGGTGATTTATTATTCTCTAAAAATCGTCTAATTAAATTTTTCTTTGGTTCTATTGCTTCTTTAATAATAGTCCACGTGAGTTTCTCTGCTGTCTATTTTTATTCGACGCAGTTTACTGAAACAATCTATACCTCAGGGGGTAAGCAGGAACTTGAAATGGGGGACATGTATATATTCACTGGCTGTACCTCACTGCCTTGTAGTACTAAGCTCGGTAACGGTAAGTTTTATTTGGTGGTGAGTAGTTGGTATTTTCCAGTTCTGGTTTATCCTGAAGAAGACGTTTATGCAGCTATTCCTCCACAAGATGGTGCTTGTGACTTAAAAGGATACGGTCTCTATTTCAAAAATTTGAAGTTTTTACATCGTACTCTTCAATGGTATCAAAAAATATACGAAGTCAGCTGTCGTCCATTGACAGAAAAAGAGAAAACCCGGATTATTAATAGGGGTCGAATTCCAACATTCCCGGAGAAAAATTCTGGAAATGACGGTAATAATCCTAGTAGCATTAAGCAAGGAACAGAAATTTGATCAGGTATGAGCGATTCTCTGCAACGTCAATAACAACTTAATTACTGCTAATACTCTCTCCATTAGCATTATTCTCTGCTTGTTATTGACTCCTTTTTCATCGCGATCTTCTCCAGCCTATGTACAGGCGATTTAATTCACTTCAGTTAATTTTAATGAACTAAAATTGAACTTGCATCGACTTACTTTGTGGCGTTGACTCAATTGACCGCTAATCTGTGACTAGAGAGTCTCAACTTTTGATCAGTGGCACAGCGTCAATAAGGGAGTTGTCCTATTAATGCAGGGAAGGTAATGGTGATATAAATGTGATGTACGACAAACCATTTTCTCACTGATTCTTTGTCGTTTAGAGGAGAAAAAAAATGCGATTAATACACAAAAGTAGTTTTCGATTCGTCTCTGTATTTCTACTAATAGTTATCTCATCTCCAGGGTCTGCCTCACAAGATCCGCCAGTATTTCCACTCGCTGTATACAATAATTTGAATACCACTTTAATGGGAGGTCTTGACTCATCAACATTAAGCAAATTAGACTTGCTTCCGCCGCAGCATAATGGAGAGAGAGCTTTGGTTTATTACCATGAACCCACAAAAAAATTAGTCACCTTCATTCAGCTAAAAGATAAGGGGGTAATTGTAGCAATAATGTCTGCTAAAAATTCAGGGCAGACAAGTACGGCGAGTCAGTCGAAAATTTATAGCTCGGTTAGTCAGATGTTTATCGACATGTTTCCCGGACAAGCAGTCCCCGAGTTTATTCTTGAGACTAGTGTAGCTTCGCATGGAGGATACTTTACTACCAATTCCTTTGATGCAAATTGTAGTTTTGAAGTCGATGGGCCGGTGTTCGATGATTTTTGGGCGATGCTCGGGTGGAGCAAACATCATTACTATAATTCTGTAGTCACAATAAGTACTATAGCGCTCTTCGCAAGCGATATGAAGACTCACTTATGTCATGATCACTCTCACTCAAAAGGAGGCTTTTTGGTGAATCAACCAACACATCAACTATGGATTGAACTCCCCAATAAGAGAACGAGGCGGACAGGCCAATATGATATATACCCTATGGTGAGTCAGTATGTTCTTCCTTCTCGACGTAGTTTGTTCCAGATCTTTAGTAGTAGTCGTCGGTGGAGAGCCAGAGCAAAGAAGGGTCCAATTAATACAGGAGTCATGCGCCTAGGTATCATGGCGCCTTAATTTATTATTGAGTTAAATTATAATAAGTAGTCACAAGAGGGATTGTCAGTAAACACTAACAATCCCTCTTGTTGAAGTTGACTACTGTTTGACTCAAAGCTTATCAAATAAATAAATCAAACAATAGTTTTTAGTGCTGCGATAATGTCTTCGGGTTCCATACGCTGTGTATAGTCTTTGTTAACAAAGTGTGCCGTAATAGTACCAGTGGTATCAATTACATAAGTCGCTGGAATAGGCAGATCATAACTTTCATCACCGTTAGCAGCAGGCACATCAATTCCCCAGCTAAGGTAATGAGGCCGCATGACTGATGGCACTGATAGTACAAGTCCAAATTGCTCCGCTATTGTATTACCGCTATCACTTAATACCTCGAATTGGAGATCATGCTTCTCAACAGTAGAAATAGTTGAGTCAGGAGTTTCAGGTGATACTCCTATTAAGCTTGCTCCCAATTCTTTTATTTGCGGCAGAATATTATTGAGTGCTGCAAATTCAATATTGCAATAAGGGCACCAACCACCACGGTAGAAACTTAACACTACTGGTCCTTTGTTTAGCGCTTCCGAGAGTGTTACTTGATGTCCTAACGCGTTGGGTAAGCTAAAGTTTGCAACCTTGTTGCCGGTGATTAGCGTCTTATCCGAAATCTCTGTTGCTAACATCTCTGCAAATGAATTTTTAATATCGTTCTGGACTTCGCTAGTTTGAGACGATACGAAAGTGTGTAACAGTTCTTGAGTTTGTTCTGAAATTGACACGGTACTCTCCTTGCTTGAATGTAAATGCTCGAATAGTTAATAACTAACTATTCGTTTAGATATTATTCGCATATAAACCATTAGTCAAGTATCATGTTTAGCACGGCCTTTAAGGAAAGTATATAGATAAATGATTGATTTATATGTTTATATTTGGATAATTAATGAAACTGTCGATTGCGATATTGACTTCTAGCCAAAAACTGGCAAAATTTATAACCAAATGGTTGGTAATCTATAGGTGATGTGGTGGCGCGAACAATTGAATTTGATTGTGAAGAGGTACTAGAAAAGGCGATGCAGCTTTTCTGGAAAAATGGTTATGCTGCCACTTCTATGGCGCAGCTGGAAAAGAGTTTGGGGATCAATAAATTCAGTATCTATAATACTTTCGGCAATAAACATCAGCTTTTTATTGCAGCGTTGAATCGTTATGATGAACAAGTGATGCATCAGATATTAACCATTCTTGGTGAGAGCCCGCATGGTTTGCCAGCAATTGATCGTGCACTGGACTTACTTGAAAAAAATGTGGAAGGTGAGCCCTTACAGTATGGATGTTTAATGTTAAACTCTGGTGCTGAATTGAGTCCGCATGATATTGATGTTAGCGCCAAAATTAGAAATATGAATCGATCATTAGAAGATGCATTTTATGAGGCACTAGCCTCTGCACAGCAGCAAGGTGAAATGGCTCAGGATAGCAATTTGAAAGAGGCTGCTCGATTTTTAATAACTCTCTATCAGGGGATGGTGATGGTGGCTAAAAATGAGCAGGATTCGCGAACTGTGCAAAGCAGTATTCGTTTTGCTAAAAAAATGTTGCGAAAATTTTAGTGCTAGTGTAATTCGAAGCAGTCAATCAACTTTCGTTAAATTATTGAATGCGACTCATGAATTTATGAGTGGTGTTGAAACGACTAAACAATGACAAGTGCATATTAACAAGATAATACTGTTAGCGAGTGATTCATCGAGTAGTTCGACAATGAGAAATAAACAAGCAATATGGGTTTCAATATTAAATGACTATTACTGAATTAATTCTTATTCTTGGGGTGGCAGTGCTTATCTGGTTCTGGTTGGAGTCGATGAAAATCAGCGAATCAGCACGGGCCATTGGGGCAGAGAATTGCAGAAAAAATAGTGTGCAATTTTTAGATGATACTGTTCATTTGGTAGCGATCAAATTTGGAAGAAACAATCATGGGCGAGTGGTATTATTTCGAAAATACAAGTATGAGTTTACTAACAGTGAAATTCATCGCTATAACGGCGAAATAATTATGAGTGGGCGTGAGCATTATCATTCATATATGGATGTTTATCGTATAGAGGAAAATGACTCAGATGTGAGCTCTGAGTGATATTGTTGTTTTCAGATGTTGATGATGTTTTTTTTAATATTGATTGCACAAAGTTTATCTCAGCTAGCATTTAGTAGCATATTATCCTTACCTAAAATTTCTGGGTTGAATATATGAACAAAAAAAAGTGTTCGATTTGCAGCACAGAATTTACCTGTGGAGCAAGAGTCAATGAAGCGCGCTGTTGGTGCGCACAGCTGCCAATGATTATGCCTGCTGAATTTGAGCAAGATTGTCGCTGTAAAGACTGTCTCATAAGCACTATTTCACAAAAAATAGAGACGGCTATAATTAATATTAGTCATGAAGAAATATTAACACTCGCTAGTCAATATTCCAGTCAAAAAGCACTAGTCGAAAATATAGATTATACCATTGAAGAGGGGAGGTATGTCTTTAGTGTTTGGTACCATTTAAAAAGAGGCGATTGTTGTGGGAACGGTTGTAGAAACTGTCCTTATAATCATCGTGAAGTGAAAGCATAATTTTGAACCCAGTCATTTAGAAAATTAAATAATTCAATAAAACCTCATTCAATTAATTTGTTGCAGAGTCTGTTAAAGCTAAGTTAATAATAAAGAGAGAAACGTTTGACAAAAAATACAATGATCTCCTGGAGTACAGGTAAGGATAGCGCCTGGGCCTATTATAAAATTTCACAACAGTCTGAATATAATGTGTTAGGTTTATTTTGTACAGTTAATAAGAAATATGCGCGAACTGCAATGCATGCTGTGCGAATAGAGCTACTGCAAATGCAGGCAGAGAGTATTGGATTGCCACTAGAAATTATCGAAATTCCTTACCCCTGTAGTAACGCTGACTATGAAAAGATCATGGGGTTATTTATCGATAAAGTGAAAGTCAAAAATATAGAATGTTTTGTCTTTGGCGATCTTTTTCTTGAAGATATCCGCGCCTATAGAGAGGATCAATTAAAAGATACGGGAATTACTCCTGTATTTCCGTTGTGGAATATCCCGACGCAGAAATTGGCAAAGGAAATGATAGAGCAGGGTTTGAAAGCAGTGGTTACCTGTATTGATCCAAAACAAATTGGTAGTCAATACGTAGGAAAAATATTTGACTTGGAATTTTTAGAGTCGCTTCCTGAACAGACCGACCCCTGTGGAGAAAATGGTGAGTTTCACAGTTATGTGTATGAGGGGCCTATGTTTAATCATAATATTAACATTGAAATAGGAGAGGTAGTGGAGCGGGATGGTTTTGTATTTGCTGATGTTGTTGCCAAAACAGAAGTAAGCTAAAGGGTAATAATTAAAATTCGCCAATCACTGTACCTAGAAAACTAATGAGTTGAATGAAACCCCAGTTAATAGCAATAATAAAGATGCTGAATAAAACGAGATGGGCAATATTTTCTGCCATGTGCTTCTTTTGAGTGATATCCCACTCAACAGATATCTGTGCAATGATGGGTAGCTTAGTAGAATAAATCAATTCAATTTGTTGATCTTGTTTTAAATTTTTAGTGTTAATGTATTTACTATTGATCCATAAAGAATGATGTTGATTATCGTTGTCAGTATAGCTTGCACAAGGCGAGGCTATTTTAAGGGGGATACCAATTATTTTATAAGGGATAAACTCATCAATAGTGATTTTCCCCAAAGTGCGTTCAATTGATTTATTCATAAAATGATGTGAAATGATAAGGTCGAGCAGGCTGAGGTTAAGCATAATAACAACCAAAGATCCAACCAATATAAAACTATAATATAAGGTGGGAATCATGTTGCTCAGTAGCCCGATAATGACAATGAGTGGTGAGTAAAAAACAATATAGGAAATTACGCGTGGTAATCCATTTGTGATTTGCTTGAATATTTTCATTTTTTTGCGCACGCTTAAATTAATAAAATAGTTTTTATCAATCCCCTGTCTAAGTATGCTTGATACGCTTACACGTCATAAGCCATAGCAACATGAAAATTATCACTGAATCTAGCATAGTAATGAGTTAACTTTCTAATCTTAGTGCTATATAAATTGGCTTGTAAGACCGTGAATAGTTCAGGGGCTCCGAAATTTGGTCAATTTGATTTAAATCTATTTAAACAAAGTATTATAAGTGTAAGTGATAGATTCTAATTTTGCATTACTCTAACATAATTAATTCGTATATAAAATGATATCGTAATAATTTTTAATAACTTAGCCTATGATCGATTAAGTCATGATGAAGTTGGCTTATAGTGAGTAACTTGAGTCTATATCATGGATGCTGAATGTCCCAGCTATTATGAATTTGACGGTTTGCTTCGAAGTCTTTTGGAATCGTTTTTTTACTAATATTTTTAATTTCGTATTGTTGTAATAAGTCCTCATTCATCTTGAATTTTCGGCTATTATTTGAGAATATTAAAGTTCCATCAGGGCTTAGTATTGACATACATTGGCGAATGATAGTGGCGTGGTCACGTAATACATCAAAATTGCTCTTCATGCGTTTGGAGGTAGAGAAAGCGGGAGGATCAAGAAATATAATGTCATATTTTTCATTGGCATAATGTTGACGCTGCAACCATTGCAAGCAATCAGCTTGAATGAACTGGTGCTGATCTCCCTTATATCCATTTAAACTCATATTCGATTTCGCAATATCCAGATAAGTATTAGACATATCGATAGTTAGGGTACTCTTAGCTCCTCCCTGTGCCGCATAAACTGACACGCTTCCTGTGTAGGCGAATAGATTTAAAAATCTTTTATCTGAAGCCATGGCTCGTATCAATGCTCTCGTTTTTCGATGATCAAAAAATAAACCGGTGTCAAGGTAATCCCTGAAGTTAACTAAAAATAGAGACCCTCCTTCTATTATTTTATGTGAACATTTTTCGTTTTCAATTTTTTCATATTGTTTAATTCCCTTTTGTTTTTTTCTTATTTTCAAATAGAGTTGAGTAGTGGGTATTGAAAACTCAATTTGAATGACAGTTAATGCTTCTTTGAGGCGAAGGGCTGCATCATTTTTATTCACTGTAGCAGGCGCCTGATATTCATACACTACTACATGTGTGAGATTATCGGTTGTGTTGTAGACATCTATTGCCAATGCATATTCTGGGATGTCTGCATCATAGACGCGGTAAGCATTGATGCATTCGCGACTTAACCATTTGCGGAAATGACTTCGCTTTTTTGATAAGCGATTTGCAAACATGGTAGCGCTATCACTAAGAGTTATTTGGTTTGCCGGCATATTATTACTCGATTTGTATTGAAAACCGTTGTAATGGTTTGTCAAATAAGTGGAGACTTATATTTTTAAATTTATAGATAATTAAGTACTAGATTAATTAATCTTTAAGGTCTAAAGATTTTATCAGTTGATGATTATTATAGATATATACTGTTGACTATTAACGACGGGTATCTACTTAATCATATTTAAAGCTACTTGTATTAATAACATAGTTTTGATGTGTCAATATCAATAATGAAATATTAAAAATTATACCACGTTGAAATCTAAATATTGATCCCAATATATAGTGTAAGGCAGACGCCCTTGTGGGTTTGCCAATCCAGCATGAAGCTGGAGTTTAGTGGCATTTCGCCCAACTTACCTGGTCAAATGACAGGTACTATTAACATATTGCTCCCTGGAGGGTATGACTATGAGAACGTTAGACTTATCACCATTATTTAGATCATCAATTGGTTTTGATCACCTTGAATCAATGCTTGATTCGGCTGTGCACGGAAGTAAAAATCAAACCTCTTATCCACCTTATAATATTGAGGTGGTGAGCGAGGACAGGTATAGAATTACTATGGCTGTTGCTGGCTTTAAACAAGAAGAGGTTGATATTACTAGTGAACAGAATACCTTAACTATAATCGGCGAGCAACAAAGCGATGAGAATGTCAATTACTTACATCGTGGAATTGCTGCTAGAAATTTTGAGCGTAGTTTTCAACTCGCTGATTATGTCAAAGTGATTGATGCATCATTGCAAGATGGTTTATTACATATTGAATTGCAACGAGAGCTGCCTGAAACATTAAAGCCTCGTAAAATTCAAATTAACGATCATCAAAGTAATATTAAAAGTGTTACTGAGCAAGTCGCTTAAGCGATAGAGCAATGGCTTGCCTCAATATGAGGTGAGTCATTGGTTTTATAATCATAATATACCCTTGTTTCAATCGTCATCGTATACCTAATAATTTCAAAATCCTAACTTCACACTTCACACTT
>UOFL01000056.1_pt1 | contig 22734 bp, 22 predicted proteins | sample 1990081 | NCBI WGS metagenome assembly UOFL01 (sample SAMEA4728526, study PRJEB27164) | hydrothermal vent metagenome | biome: marine basaltic hydrothermal vent biome; feature: marine hydrothermal vent; material: mineral | place: Pacific Ocean | collected 2011-06-14/2011-07-23 | depth 1741 m | reverse complement strand
CTCTTCTCGCAACATTCTCTCGACATCGGAAAACTGAATTGTTGTTGTCTCAACTTGCTTCTGTTTAGTTTTGGTTTTGGTTTTGGTTTTGGTTTTGGTTTTGGTTTTGGTTTTGGTTTTGGTTTTGGTTTTGGTTTTGGTTTTGGTTTTGGTTTTGGTTTTGGTTTTTTCTTCAGTTTTAGATTGAGTTTCAATTTCTATTTTTTTTGTAGTGCCACTAGTATTTCCAACGGAAAAAGTAGAGGATTGAAATATAATCAAAATTGATCCTAGAATTACTCTAGATAGTTTTCTGTTAACCATAGCGCTACTTTTTACCTTTATTTTAATTTTTAGATTATGTTCACTCAAAAACCACATCTCGATAATGCATAAACCGCCCGAAATCATGGGAGTCCTGAAATAATCAGCCCCCAGCAAACAAGCTTAAGCTTAATACTGACTATATCGCTTATATTGTTTGGTATAAATAAATTCCACTGGAAGCAATGCCTGACAAACAACCATGTAAATAAAAAGAGACTAGGCTTATGTAAACTAGCACTAAACGAATCTAACGATATCTGATAAACGGATAACGACCAGATTCGGTCTGAGTCACTACAAGAAATGTAGTATTTTAGGCAATACCATTTATTTTTAGCTGTCTTCTTATACAGAACCAGTAATTTTGGCCCATTATACAACAAGACATTCCAAATGAAACAATTATCCAACAATCATTTTTGTTTATATCAAAGCTTTTACACTGTACCACTACCACATAACAGTGATAATCCTTGCAGATGAAGATAATAGTCAGTTCGCGGGAAGCTTGACGCACTCTAACGCGATTCAGCCAGTAGCAGAATGGGTAAAGGGGAAACAAAGATCGACTCGGTAAAGAAATCATTAGATGATATGGCTTATAACTAATATCAAATAAACCAATTTTAGACCAATTTTAGATAGGTATCTTTCGTTAGCGCTCTAAAACTAACAAACCGAAAAGTACTCTTGCAACGACTCACTTATGAATAACGCTTAACCCTCTGAACTAGTTTTTATTATTTCAATAAATAGTGGTGACATCTCAGCAGTTCAGTGAACTTTAGCTATCATGTACACGAGTAATGCAATGAGTCTTTAGCTCTTCGTAGCTTGCTGAAAGTTTTTCAAGTAATTCTTGAGCAGAATCAGTCACTGCTAGGCTATCGCCTATGACCACATCACAATTAAATGGGATGAACAATGCCTCTCCGCGCGGTAATGATCGCCCTAAGCCATGCATCACGATAGGGGTTACTTCCGTATCAGATCGATTTCTTATTAGATGATATATGCCTTTCTTAAGTTCACCCTGTTTTTCAGGCTCACCACGAGTTCCCTCTGGAAACAAAATTAAAATATCACCATTGTCTAGCGCATCATGACAAGACTGAAACATCTCTTTGCGACTTTTACAATTTTTTCTGTCGATCGGAATAATTCTCATAATAGTCAGCGAGAACCAACCCAACAATCCACCGCGCATAAAATAATCGGCCGCTGCTACTGGCCGCAGACGGTGTATTTCAGACAAAGGATAAAGACACATTAATACGAAAGTATCAAGATGACTATTGTGGTTCGCAGCAATGACTGCAGGACCTGATTTAGGCAACTTATCACGAAAACGACAGTTCAGTCCTATAATTATTAGTATTAGAGGTTTAATGAATAACGCGAAAAATAATATCTGTAAAATTCTATTGATCATATTAATATTTCAGGTAGTAGAGATAGTGAAAAAATAACGGAGCCGTATAGAGTAAACTGTCCATTCGATCCAGAATACCACCGTGACCAGGTAATAAGCTGCCACTGTCTTTTATACTAAGGTCGCGCTTGACCGATGATATAACGACATCACCAACAAAACCACCAATAGAAATAATGAGTCCTGCGCCGATACTCTGCACTGTATCAAGTGCTGTAAGCAGTGGTCCAACCAAAGCAGACAATAGCGTAATGCTAAGGACTCCGCCGATAAAACCCGCCCAAGTCTTGTTCGGACTCACTTTCGGTATTATTTTACGCTTGCCTAACATTTTACCCCAAATGTATTGGCAAATATCATTCGATTGAGTCATCAAAATCAAAAACAAGACAGAACCTACAGCCCCCGCATTGGCATTTTTATCTTCGAGTACTACCAGATAGGCAATATGGCTCACTGAAAAAACTGTCAGCATGGCCACCCAATGCAACACTCCCGCTGCTTTTATAAAGCCGTCGGTTGCTCCAATAAGAACCATGCGCATTGGAATAAATAAAAATAGATAGACCGGTATGAAAATAATAAACATTCCATACCACTGCGTGGCGACCCAATAATATTGAAATGGAATTGATATATAAAGCCAAAACAATACATTTCTGTCGGCATGGCGAGTCGGTATAATGGATACAAATTCTTTTAGTGCCAGAAAGCTTAAAAAAGCAAAGAATACAATTGCACTATTAGCACTTACTGATAAAAATACAAATAGTAAACCTATAATCCACCACCATGAATTCACGCGCTGCTGAAGCTCCGTAAAGTCTTTATCCGGATTATTACGTACTTTACTGTAAGTAATGATAGTGGCGACAGTTAAAAGAATAATGACGATTATCATCGCATAAAGTGAATGGGAAGGTATGATCATAAATTTTTCTATTGTGACTGCGCGTCTTTAGTTTAATCGGATTATATTATTGTTACTAAACTTATGACCATTAAGACGAGCAGTTGTAAAATTAATGCTAATGCTTGACTTTTAAATAGCTTCATACAGGCCAGTAAACGGGTATTCAAGTCTCGATCCTTCGGCTTATCGTTTAATTTATGTAATCTTTTTGTTATTAAACCCAAACTTAGTAGAGCATTGTCTAAAGATTCTAAATCCTGTTCAGAAACATTTTCCTTTAAAGACAGTTGCTTGAGAATCTTTTCATCAAAACCTACCCTGATGGCTAGCATTGTCTCATACATTCCAAGTAGAATCACAACAAATAGGCCCATAACTAGCAATATTGACTGTTGATCAATAGCCGTCAGAACCACTAAGAGCAATACTGCCAGAGTGGTTAACATCTGTGAGAGATGATTTATTTTACTGTGCTGAGTTAAAAAACTGACACAAAGCTCGAGTTGCATAGTGACCCTAGTAGTTAAGTAGTTAAGCATTCCCACCCAGTGGTCTGGACTTACGTATCGTTTCCAGTACAGTATAATCTGTTTCCTTTAATACTATTTGCGGCCTTACTTTTTTAATGATTGCAACAGCCTCATTAACGCTGTCAGCGCGCTTACTTATTAGTAACCACGATAATATAGCTAATGTACTTCGTGAATAGCCTAGACCACAACAGACTAACAGCCCTTTATCACGGTTCGCCTGCTCAATAACTTGCGCGGCAGATATGAGACTTGCAGAAGCAGGAGTAATCAAGTCCAGTGAAGGAATGGCATGCCATTGAATAGTCGAATGGGGCGCATGGAACTCAGCCGTCATATCCACTACCGTCAGATAACGCCCACTATGAATTTCTTTCTTTGATGGAAATCGCCCGAGGTAAACATTATCGATAACATGATTAGCTGATTGTAAATTGCGTGTCCAGAGTAATGCGTTTATTCTGGCTGCAATCAAATAAGGAAATAGCATCCAACGTATTGCCAGGCTTAGCTGGCCCCTGCTATTTTTTTGGAAGCCATTTTCCCCTAACATAAAATAGAAGAGACTCACCATCATCAATGACCAGGCAGGCCACAGTAACCATAATGCAGCACCTCCGATCATCGAAAAGACTACTAGTACTAGCGCCGCTACCCCATAGTATAAGCCCAGTCGCCATCTACGCGGATCTTGGCTAAGCTGCAACCTTAGTGGGCTATTAGCATTATCAGGCAAAACCCAAAGACAAAACATGCCAAGTAATATGCCGGTGGGAATATCAATAAAGTGATGTTGATAAGTAGTTAATACTGACACCCCAATTAATAGCGCGAACGCATGACAGAACCACAACATAAACTTTGTTAAATGGCGGGCAAACACAACCCACAACACAATCAACAAGCTTATATGCAGCGATGGAGCCTGATTAAAGGGCTTATCAAAACCATCCAAGGCTGTAAACATAACACTCGCGATACCGCTCGACTCAGGACGTTCAACAATAAAAGTCAGAGGAAATGCAATAAAGAATATCACCGCGATACACTGTGTTAACAGCAAACGCTTCGCATGACTGTCAAGTTCCTTCTGAGTCGTGCAAATAAACAAGGAGACAACATAAAACAAATCGATAAACCAATAAGGGATAATCGTCCAAGGAATAAAGGGGATATAATGCTCCCATTCAAACACAATACTGGGAACATTCGATTGCTGTGAAGCCAGATAATTCGCAAAGCTATAACTCAAGAAGAAAAAAGGCCCGAGTAATAGCAACCAATAACTGGCACGCCGCCATAGGCGATCAGCTTGTTTAACTTGACTGCCTACATTCATTATCACGCAATCCCACTAATTTTTGCGGGCAAGACAGACAGTGAAAATGCCAAACTCATCAATGCGCTGTTCGATTTTACTGAAACCTTTACTCTCCACCAATTGGTCCATTTCCTCTTGAGTTCTGCGACGCATCACCCATGCTTGTGCTTGACGATGACTGGTCAAGGCACGCGCAATCATTTCTAACTGAGGATGCCAAGGCTGACAGGTATAGAGTAAATACGATCCTGATTCGAGCGTTTGAGAAAATCCTTCGAGCGAGTTCAAAATAAGCTCATTATCAGGAAACAATTCAAACAGACCTGATACAACACCCAATGTTGCTTGTGTTTCTAATTGCCGAAAACTGGACACATCAAAAGCATCAGCCTCAACGAAGGTGGCAATAGAGTCCAGCCCTTTTTCTTGAATAAGCGCTGCTCCTTGGGTCACATTGATATCACTATAATCTCTAAGCAAGATAGAGTCTGGTTTTAGCTGGCTCTCTTCGATTGCTTCAAGAATATAACGGCCATGACCTGCTGCGATGTCCATAATATGAATTGGAGTATTATCGTCGCTAAGTTTCTGCATGGCTTTTTGGATGAGTTCTTGCAGATTAAGTTTTCTCTGCCGTATACCCTTCCAGCCAATCGAGTTAAGATAATTGTTATCCATATATCGTCCAATCGGACCTGATCCGGACGGTGTATTTTTATAAACGTAATCTAGCGTACTGCCGGAATCAAAACCGGTTTTCTGTCCTAGTTTTACACCATCTGATAACAAGGCGGTAAACTTTAAACCAAATCGCATGCAAGCCCACATAAACCCGCGTAACGAGAAAAAAGACAACGGAGTGGCTAAAGTATCAGACTCATAACGCGTAAAACCTTTTTTGTCTGCCTCTAGTAGTGATTCGCGATTCACTGGCTGATTAAATCGTTGATTTATAAAGTCACGCATTTTATCAATAGCGATTGAGCGGTCTTTTTCTCCGAAAGTATCATGAAAGAAACCTTTGAGTACGTGTCGCTCTTTAACATTAGCACCGAGATTTTCATAAAACACATGTTGTGGTTTATGATGAACCACCCAATCAGACCCGGAGATGAACAATTGAGTAGGCACTGTGATCGCTGCTGAGTCTTCGACAATTCTGTCAGCAGTGGTGTACAGTTCTAATAAAATATTGCTGGATATTGCTCGCGTAATTAATGGGTCGGCTTCAAATGAACTGATACGCTCATGATCATGGGTTAAGAATTTGGCCTTCACATAACTATTCACAAAAAAGTTTCCCTTAAATTTTTGTTTAATCGATAAGGCCGTGCGCGCTAGGGGAACATATAATTTCACCTTAAAAGCCGGAGAAGCTAATACCATACAACGAATTTTGGGCGCATAGTCATGTACCCATGCCGACACCAATACAGCTCCGACGCTTTGGGCAACAATCGCCATATCTTCGACTGCGATATTATAAGTAGCAGAAATATGATCCACAAAAGTTTGTACATCACGTATCGAACAACTTACGCTAGGACTATAGCCACGTTCACCAGGAGACATACCATGCCCTCTTGCGTCCCAGGCAAAAAAGTCATAATCGTCTAATTCAAGTTCTGGGACCAAATGCGCCATTCGTCCTGAATGCTCATGTCCTCGATGAAATAACACCACCGCACCCTTTCGATTAGCTGATACCGCTGGCCAATAACGAAAGAATAAATCCACTCCATCATGGGTAGTAAACTTTTCTTCTTTCAATGTGCGTGTTGTAGATGCCACTTGTGCCATTGCTTGGTTCATACTGTCCTCGTTTGTATCAATAATTAATTATTATTGAACTTATAAATTAATAAGGTCGTTGCTGTACTTTTTGTCCAACGATACTTAACTTTATTTCAGCTTGAGCTCGTCTTTACTTCCTCTAACGCTCTTCGAACCCGGTTAAAAATTGTGACACAAAGCAGAATAGTGATAATGGGCATAATCCAATATGACCAGCTGGGTAATGCTGTAGTAAAGGCAACCCAAATGGCTAATATCGAAAACAAGAAGGCACGATCACTTTTACCCATCGGGCCATCATATCGCCTACTTGCACCAATACCGACTCCTATTACTCCAGTAAACTCACTCACAATGGCCAGCAGTATCACTAGTAAAACCGGCATAGTGGTAAAGGCGGCAATGATGATAAAAGGTAAAAATAATGCTGCGTCCGATATGACATCACACAATTCATTTAAGTATTCACCAAGCTTGCTCTTTTGGTTAAATTCTCGAGCCAACATACCATCAATCGCATTTAACGCCATCCGTATAAACATCCATATCGGCAAGAGAATAAATAGCAACCGGATTTCTAATGTATACAGTAAGATACCCAGTAAAACTGAACCAACAGCTGCTGCTATCGTCACTTGATTTGCGGTGACTCCCTTCTCCGCTAAGCGTTTAACCAGTGGTCGTAACAGGGCTTGAAATTTTGGTTTAATATCATAAAGTGTCATTGCTATATTCTCTTGTTATTGGGTATTGTCACTAGCTTATCACTATAATACACATTAGTTTGCACGTAATATCGGTCAATATCGATATAGACTATAGATATCAAGATTAACAGAAGGAAAATTCGGAGCAAACCAAGACCACTATTAAGGCTAACTCTTGTCTCTTAAACTGAAGTAATCATCCCATAAAAAGACTGAGCAAGTCTCTAGTCTGTATGATCTATTTTAACGATAGCTTATGTAGCTCTCAAATCTAAGACATAGCTGATGCGACCGAGTGGTACTGAACATTTCTTGGAGGTTTGTGCTCCAGTGAATTCCATAGTCTGATACCAGGTGTAATCAGTATACCCTTTATCTACCACCACAATACTTCCTTTGGAGAATTTCAGTGATCGTCACAAATTCAGGGAGGTAGACCCGATGATTGAGTCCGACATGAAGTTTAATTACCCCTTTGGTTTTACGAAAGTTCGTCCAGGGGAAAAGCGATAAACATAAATCGATTATACTGGTATCGAGAGAATACCACTAGATTTTAAAACGAAAAAAATACTAAGGACAATGGCCTGGCATCGTTGCAGTCGCTTTCCAAACAATGCCTCATGCAATTTTTCTTTGGGTTAAATTCACGGCCCACATTCAATAAACACCCTTAATGGCATCTACACTTAATAGCCGTCAACAATAAAATCTACCGCTTTTTGGAGTGCGATACGCCATTTATTTTCCAATTCATTATTAAACTGCTCATCTTTAATTTTAATCGTTTCGATAAGACTATCAATCCAAAAAACATAAAGCTCAGGCTTAATATTTAATTCATTTCTACTATGAGTTTTTCGGATTTTTTCGAGAACATTTAATGAAATAGAATGATTACCATCTATAAAAAGAAGAGCCATGTTTAATCCAACATGTAATAATTTATATTGCTTTTTTAAGTCCGTGTTGACAAACATTGCCTTGATATCAGAGTGGCTTGAAATAAATAAACGGTAAAATAGCTCTAAAAATGAAAGCTCATTATTAACAGATACTAAACAACGACCAAAACTTATTTGTATTTCTTTAACGTCCTTACTACTTAGTTGTACAGGAGGTAGCACTTCATTCATCTTATCTTCTCCTCTTTATCAATAGTTATACTATTATTAGAAAATTTTAGCTACTACTATACTTAAAGTGATTCATCTGTAATATTTATATAGTCCGATTATAGAAATGAGTCTCTGCACCAGCCTTAATATAGTATAACTTTGCAGGCCGACCACCGTCTTGCAATAATTCGCCGGTCTCTACTAACAGATCTGCTGCGTCAATTCTTCTGCGGAAAGATTTTTTTTCTACTTTACGACCCATAATAATTTCATAGGCTTTTTGTAATTCTGCCAAGGTAAACTGCTTAGGCAGTATGTGGATTGGTAAGGTTGTGTAACTGACTTTATTACGCAGTCTTATGATTGCTTTATCTAATAACTCGAGATGATCAAATGCCAATGGGATGTCTTTTGCCTCTTGTATAGAGACCCATTGTATTGTTTCTTGAGAACCCTTAACTTGAGGTTTTTGGACTTGTTGGGATTGTGCTGATAATTGTGTTGATAATTGTGCTGATAATTGTGGGTTTTGAGGTTGCAACAGCTCATTAGGCGCTGCTAATAGTGCAAAATAAAGCACCGTCATGGACCAACCTCGCGGATCTCTTTGACCGGTTCCGATTGTTTCAACTTGTTCGACATACGGTGTTTTTACGCCTGTTTTCTCTTTGAGTTTTCGAATGGCTGTGGCTTCAAGAGATTTATCTTGTTGAGTATCAACAAAACCGCCAGGCAAAGCCCAGCGGGCTTTAAAAGGATAATCACCGCGCTTGATTAGAAGTACTTTGAGCGAATCATCAATAATCGAAAATATGCATAAATCAACTGATGCTAACGGCACATCAAACTCATGAATATTATAGTTTTTTAGGAATTCCTTTTCAGACCGAGATAATTTCATATCGATTTCTCTTGACATAGTGTCTATGAGCCACTATCTTAACACTCATTAGTGGCTCAATGCCACTATTAACTAGAATAGCACACCTATGGAGACACGCCATGTTTTACTTCAAATATATTAAAGCTGACCCTAATACCTGCATTATGCTCTATAAGTCAGGAAAAATCGTTCGTGAAGGTCGAGGGCAATCCTTTTTTTACTTTGCTCCTACCAGTTTTCTAGCGGCCATACCCGTTGGGAGCCAAGAAGTCCCCTTTATGCTGCAAGAAGTGACTAGGGATTTTCAAGAAATTACTGTACAGGGTCAGTTCATCTATCGAGTAGTAGATGCTCGTAAACTATCAGAGCTTATGAACTACAGCCTAAAGCCTGATGGCAAAACTTATGAAAGCGATGACCCAAAAAAATTACCCACTCGCATCATGAATCTAGTACAAATACGAGCACGCAGTATGGTTCAAAAAATGGATCTGCGAGAAGTGCTTGGTGCTTCTGAAAATCTAGTGAATACCTTAAAACAAGAATTGTCAGACTCAGATGTTTTAGAATCGATGGGAGTTTCAGTCATGGATATCGCTATTATGGCTATCAAACCAACCCCTGAAACCTCACGCGCACTCGAAGCCTCTGCACGTGAAAAGCTATTACAAGAAGCTGATGAAGCGATCTATATTCGCCGTAATGCTTCAGTCGAGCAAGAGCGATCCATAAAAGAAAACGAGCTCCTTACCGATATCGCCATCGAACATAAAAAACGTGAAATTGAGGAAACGAAACGTGAGGCCAAACGCGCCATTCAAGAAAAGGATCACGTTATCCACCAAGAGAAACTAGAAGGGGATATTACACTTGAAGATCAACGCAAAGCGTTGGTTGAAATTACGTCCGCAAACTCACGTAAGGAAGCAGATGACAAGGCCTACGCCGTATCAGCCTCCATGGAAGCAATGGCAAAAGTTGATCCGCGAATATTAGAAGCGATCACTAGTGCTAGCATGAATCCAGAACAGATGATTTCACAGGCATTCCGTGAGTTGGCCAAGAGTTCTGGCAAAATTGGTGAACTAAATATTTCGCCGGATTTATTGCAGTCATTGACCAGGAATTAGCATCATGAATAAAAAGGTAGCGCGTAAAATTATTTTGATTAATCGGCAAAGCCAGTTAGACAGCCTGCTTTATCGTCATAATACAGTAGAACAAGCGCAATTTTATGTTGAAAATCTTGGTTCTGATTTCGATGACTACCTGCTTGAAGATGAACAGTCTAAACAAGCATTGTCCTCAGCCGAGGCAATACTGTCACAAATAGGCCGAGTGCAATTGCTTGAACGAGAATTCTTGCCCAATTTTGTCTTTGGTAAGCAAGATCTCATTGTGGTTATTGGCCAAGATGGTTTAGTGGCTAATACTTTAAAATATACGTCAGAGCAGCCTGTTATCGCTGTCAATCCAGACCCTGATCGCTATGATGGTGTATTACTTCCCTTTGCAGTTGAGGACCTAAAAAGAATTACTCACGAGGTGATTAATCAGCAACGAACAGTCAAGGAAATCACTATGGCGAAAGCGACGCTCAGTGATGGCCAAAGTCTACTCGCGGTAAATGATTTTTTTATTGGGCCTGAACGCCACACCTCTGCTCGCTATACCTTAGAACTAGAAGGCATATCTGAGATTCAGTCATCCAGCGGCATTATTATTTCGACTGGGCTCGGCTCGACTGGTTGGTTTAAGAGCATTATTACTGGTGCAACTTCTGTTGCTCAGTCGCTAGGCAATACTATTGCTCACTCAACGTTACTGTCAGGACACGCTTGGGATAGCGACTCCTTATTTTATACAGTCAGAGAACCCTTCCCTAGCAATAAGACAGGAGTGACGATGGTCTTCGGGGAGTTTACGACACAGTCAAATTTCAACATGACATCTGCCATGCCCAAAGAAGGCGTAATCTTTAGTGATGGTTTACTCGATGATGCTGTTAGTTTTAGCTCAGGAGTTAATGTAAAAATTACGACCGCTGAAGAGAAGGGCCAATTAGTGATTTAACACCTCATTAATCTCTCTTTAGCCCCCCCACTCCATTCCGCTTGGCCTAATCTGGCCTATACAAGTAAAAATTAGCCGTATGCTCTACAATATATTTAGCGAACAAATTTAACGCCGTTCATTTAATATTCAGCTTTGGTTTTATATGATACACACTTAGTCAGGTGAGACTTGTAGCACAATAAAGCTTTTGTTGTGAATACACTGAACTCTCTCACGTTTAGACTCAAGCACTAAAAATATTACGCTGTATAAAAGGAAACACAATGCGAAAATCAAGCCTCTCAGCTTCGATAGGGACCTTAGTGACGATGCTATTCGGTGCAACGTTCACCAGCCACGCTAGCAATACTAATACCGCCACCACAGTGAAAGAAACACTTATCATTAAGAATTCCATGCTCCGAAAAGAAAATGAAAGCACTGGTTTCCGGTATTTCGTAATCAGTCCAAATCACAAACGCCATGCATTTGTGCGCATTGTTCAATCTGACGAGATAAATTCGAAAAATATTAGTCATAAAGAAAAAAAATACCAACTCGTTGTAGATGGAAAACGTGGAAGAATATGTATTGATATACAAAACATAGTATTCAGTAAAGATAGCCAGCGTATTCTTTATGTTTGTACTAACCGTAACTCAAACAATAATACCTACGCACAAGTCATTCTTAATGATAAGGCTGGGCCTAGCTACCCAGAGATACAAATCGCTGCATTTAGCGCAGACAACAAACATATTAGCTACTCAGTAAAACAAGGAAAATACTATTATTTAGTGCTGAACCATAAAAAAATCATAAAAGTAACAGCAAATGATATAAACATGATTTACGTCAGCCCCAATGGTAAACGACTCGCAGCCAGTATCCAATCTAAAGAGGGTACACACATATTTATTGATGGCAAATATGGTAAAAACTACCCCGAAATTAAAGCATTCAAATTTAGCCCTGACAGCCAACACTTCACCTATACAGGCAGCAGTGATGATGATGATGATTACCGGATAGTACTCGATGGCAAACAACTACCTGTCAACAAGGACGCAGATTATCCAGAGTTTAGTGCAGACAGCCACCGGTTTGCCTATTCTTTTGGAAAAGATGGAGATTCATGGCTTGTAATAAACCTAAAGACGAACAAAAAAACCATCACCAAATCTATTTACTATTTTATCAACTCAAATCAATACTCGAGTGTTTCACCTTCACACACCTATACCAGTCCCAATGGTAAAGAAGAAATCACTGTTCAGTACGTAGAAAAAGACAAAAAGTACTTTATTGTATTCAAGAAAAAAAGAAGCAAACTTTATGAGAGTATTGACAACATACTATTTAGTCCTGACAGCAAAAAAATTGCCTTGATAGCGAATAAAATAGGACATGACTCCGGGCCAATATTAGTCATGAATGGAAAGCAAGTCACAAAATACGATTATTATGCGGGAGTAGCGTTTGGCCCTGATAGCCTTCATTTAGCTTATTATGCACGACCTAAAAATGGCGGAAATATGAGGATAGTTGTTAACAAAAAAGAAGGAAGACATTATCCGAAACTGCTTGAAAGAATTCTTCCATATAGTTACGATTTTAAAAATATTTACTTTGCCTTTGGCCCCAATAAGACCATCACTTACTACATCAGAAAACCTAAAACTGGTGATATTTATCATATCGAAGAGCAATTTTAGAGACGATTTTTTCTCACTTGCTTTTGTTAAATCTGATGTTGATCAGACTAATCACTGCACTAATCGAACGCGAATTTACAAGCTCTACTATAGTGTCATGAACATTCCTGACGCTAATCAGTGCATACAACAGCACCATGCTATTAATCACCAATTCAATCCAGAGAATTTCAATATTCACTGGATTGGTGATATTACCGATAAACTAATAAACATAAGAGGATACTATGAACAAAACACCTACTAAGTTATTTGCTCCATTCACCATTATTGCCTTTCTATTTGCCTTTGTATCAACAAGTGCATTTTCAGCAACGCCGTATAAACAAGCAGAAAATTTTTATGATACTTGTTTTCTTTACGGAGGAAAAACAGCCGATGCGAATGGCCGCCACGGCTGCTGTCTCAAAGGAAAATGCATTATATGTACAGGTAATGGACTAAGAAACTGTAAAATAATCAAACAAAAGGTCAAACTAACTCCTCCAGGAAAGGGCAATGCATCTAATAGAGCCGTTGCTGCACCAAGAGCCCCCTTAACTGGAGCTCGTTCAGGTAGAATTACGTTACAATCATATTGTAAACGAGCGCCTAAAGCGGCTCGCTGTCAAAAACTCAAGAGAAATACCAACAACATAAGAAAGTAGAACTACAGTAACTAAGGTAGAGCTTATGTAGCCTAATATTAAGCTATATAGGCTCTGGCTTATTTTCTACACACTCCTAATTTTCACCAAATATATCCCCAGCGCTTTACAATTTTTTTACATACCCGCTGTTAACTTTTTTCAATTTAAGCTATTACTATCATGCTGCCTGCTATCACATTATTGATAGGCATTTTATTTTTTATGTCTGGTTATATGTTGTTAACATTCCACAGTAATTTTCATGCCTATCATTTGCAATTGATTCTGCGATTCGTTACAGTTATTAATTGTCAGTTGATAGTAGTCATCATGGAAGCTGTTATATTTATCGGAATACAAGCAAGTGGGAAATCTACATTCTTTCACCATCATTTTCAGCGCACGCATGTGCGTATTAATTTGGATATGTTGAAAACACGTCATAGAGAATCAATTATGATGAATGCCTGTGTCGAAGCAAAACAACGTTTTGTAGTTGATAATACTAATCCTACATTAGAAGAACGAAATAAATATATCGAGTGCCTGAAAAATGAGGGTTTTACAATAAAGGGATATTACTTTCAGTCTGTCATTGCAGACTGCCTTACACGGAACAAATCTCGTATAGGTGACGAGCGAGTTCCAGCCGTAGGTGTCAAGGCAACGTATAATCGCTTGGTGTTGCCTAATTACCAAGAAGGCTTTGATGAATTGTTTTATGTTTCAATGAAAAATAATAAATTTGTAGTGAGAGAATGGAAAAATGAAATTTAGTGATTTAGATAAAAAAATGCGTATTTATGAGACATCAAATGACACACTCATAATTCCTGACATTTATATAGTGGCCCGCATTGATGGTCGCTCCTTTACTCGCCTAACAAAACAGGTTCACCAATTTGAGTCGCCTTACGATATTCGTTTTCGTGACATTATGGTGGAAACTGTCAAGCACTTAATGGACTGTGGGTTCAAAGTCACTTACGGCTATACCCAAAGTGATGAAATATCACTGTTATTTTCGTTAAATGACAATTTATTTCAGCGAAAAGAACGAAAACTGAATTCTGTTTTAGCCGGTGAAGCCAGTGCGAAATTTAGTATCTTATTAGGTGATATAGGTGCCTTTGATTGTCGACTGTCACAATTGCCTAGCGCCGCATTGGTTGCCGATTACTTTCGTTGGCGCAATGAAGATGCACACAGAAATTGTTTAAACTCTTACTGCTACTGGACTTTACGTAGAGAAGGAAAATCGGCAAGCAATGCATCTGCTCAACTTTCAGGGGTGTCTGTGGCCAGTAAAAATGAGCTATTGTTTCAACGAGGCATTAACTTTAACAACTTACCCACATGGCAAAAGCGTGGAGTAGGAATTTATTGGGAAAAATATCACAAGGAGGCAAACAACCCCCAAACGGGGCAAGCCGTTATAGCATCGAGGAATCGTCTTACCTGTGATTTTGAGTTGCCCATGAAGGATGAATACAATCACTTCATTCATAATTTTACGTAGCACAGTGATAGATTAGACAAATGAAAATTCAAATATTGAGCGACCTGCATATTGAATTTGCAGACTTTATCATTGACACTAAGAATGTTGACGTTGTTGTATTAGCTGGCGACATACACATAAAAAAAAACGGGGTGATATGGGCATTAAACAATATTCAACATATTCCAGTGATTTATGTGCTAGGAAATCACGAGTACTATGGAGAAAAATATCCTTCCCTCGTGACAAAACTGAAAGAGTTAACAAAAGGAAGTAATATTCATGTCCTTGAAAAGGATATGCTTACTATTGGTAACGTCAACTTTCTAGGCTGTACTTTATGGACAGATTTCAGACTATTAGGTGAACCAAGACTATCCGCTTGGGAATGTGAACAGACTTTGAATGATTATCGTAAAATTCGTCAACTACCAGATTACAGAAAATTCACACCTGCTACTGCGGTTAAAGCACATCATGAATCTTTAACATGGTTAAAGAAATCACTCGACAATAATACAGGACAAGTCAATGTTGTCGTGACTCATCATGCGCCCAACATTAAATCGCTACCACAACACAAACATCAAGACTATGTAAGTGCAGCTTACGCTTCTAATTTGGGCGACATAATTGAAAAGCATAAGCCTGATTATTGGATTCATGGCCACGTTCATCACTCGGTAGATTACACTGTGGGCGGTTGCAGGATAGTTTGTAATCCACGAGGCTATCCTGATAAGTTCAAGACAAAATTCAACCCAACATTGACGATAGAAGTTTAGTTTCCGCAGCCGACATAGTATATGTCTCTACTGTACTTACACGGGCTTACTTAGCCTTTTTGAGTCGTATAATATTGACTATAAGATAAATTTGAAGTAAGGCGTTAGAATCAAGTGGGACACCTACCCATATTCATGCCAAGCGAATTCAAACATTTTCTATTTTTTGCGGGGATTTATTATAATAACTCAGAGCTTCTTCATATCGGCCTAAATAGTAAAGCGCTGCGCCTATCTGTGAATCACACTTCGCTTTGTTATTTGGATTCAGCTTTGCAATATTTTTGTAAGCCTCAATACATAATTCAAACTTCCCTGACTGCATTAACTTTGCTGCAACATCTAGTTGTTTGATCGTGTCCTTAAAATTTTGAGAAGACCCCGCCAACGGCCCTACTTTATTAGACGCTGACTTTGCTCGGTCCATACGTCTACTGCGAAGATTTAATTTATCCGCTAACACTATTGATGCACTATCTTCTCTATTTGATCTAGTACCAAGCAAAAAATGAAAGATTCCCATTGTTATCCTCCAATCAAAAATTTACAAGAGCTTATGTAATTCCGCCCAATAATACTCCCGCAAAGCTTACATTCTGCTTACACAATTGAAGTTAGTCCGCCTCCTCAAATAAAATGTACTCAATGGGATACATTTTCCGACTAATGCATGGTGCTTAATGGCTAAACAAATGTCGCTACACTTATCGAACAGCTGCACCCCAAATTTTGTTGATTTATGCCATAGAGTACGATAAAACTAACTAACCATAAAAATTAACCTTGAAGACAAGGATATCGCCATGATAAATTCCAAGATCACCGTTCCCAGCCTTTTTCTCATGTTCCTATTGAGCAATTCAGCTCTAGCAGCAGGAGATATTGTATATTTCACTTTCAAAGTTGCCCTTAATGTTACCAAACTTAGCCCCGAAGTGAGAAGTGTTATCCTCAAGTGTGGTGTTGGAAAAATAATTACACATACAGACAGGGGAATGACAGGTGCACACCGAGCTGAAGGAATTGGCAAAGCAGAAGTAAAGCTGGTACCAAGCAGTAACCGCAGCATACAGAAAGTAGTGACTGTCAAAATTAAATCTACTACAACTTTGATGAAGAAATTTCACTATGAGTCAGCCTATCGAAATTATATTTGTAGCCTTAATGTGGAAAATCGCGATCGTACTGTTAACAACATTGTGTACCAACCTGACTTTGATCCTCAGTCTTATTATGCATGGTATCGATCACAACAAGGCACAACCTATGGGACTGGTAAAAAGAAAATCGGTATTCAGGGGAAATTTCCGAGTGGCAATTATATAGACCGTTCCGCCATACCTAATGTATCATCGCCACAATAGCAACTATACAGGGAATAGTTAATCATGATTGCTCACCGTCGATATACGCTTATTAGCGTCACTTGCCTGTCTATTATGCTTCTTTTCAGTGTACAGCTTTTTTCAGTTGATAATAGAATACGCTCGAAAACCTATCCTCACAAAGCCAAGCCATTCAATAAAACAAATTCATCTCAACAAAATCGATTGAAAAATAAGCTGAGAAATCGAATACGAAAGCCACCACAAAGAATACAAGTCCAACGAGTAATTCCTAACACTATTGTACTCACGTCAGGCATTACAGGTCGCAATATACGCGTCTATGGGAAACATCTAAACCTGTATAAATCACTAGCAGTCTACTCAAACGGCTCTCGAAAAAGGCACGAATTCGCAATACGAATAATTCAGGCTAGACCTAATCAAATACTACTAAATATTCGTTTAATGAAACCTTTAAATACTAGAACACAGTACAAACTAAAACTGTATGGACAGAATAAGTTAATCAGAACACCACTTGTCATTCAATTACGTAATAAGCCAGGAAAGAAGAAAAATAAACACGCCTCTCAACTTCGTCTTAAACAACGGGCAAGGTCTACTCTAAAGTCTCGTCAAGCAAGACAACATGCCCGTACTCGACAATTATCTCGCAATCAAACTCGAAAGCCGCCTCGAAACCTGATTCGAAAGCCAACTCGCAATCGTGCTCGAAAACTATCTCGAAAAGCATCTCGAAAACCAGAACATAGAATAAGACAAGCCTTGCCCGCCAAGAAAGTAGGCTCCGAACCCAAAAGATATTCAGGCGCTAATTCAAGAGTGAAACCAGGTAATAGACCCGGTAAAACTCACATCCCACCTGTTCGAACACCAGGATTACAAACTGCATATAAACCTGTAACACTTAAACTTTCTATTCGCTCCGTCGGATTCGCTGTCGATTTAAAACCTAGAGTCGTAAAACTCTCTATTAACTCGACAGGATTTGATATTGCCCACTCACCAAGAACAGTGAAGTTAACAATCCAGTCTAAGGGTTTTCATGTAAAGCTAAATCCTCGGACAATAACTTTGTCTATTCGTTCAGAGGGCTTAGACAGTAATTAATAAAGAGATTTGTGATGTGTAAGGTACATTTATGCCCTGCTATTGAATGACACTAAAGTCATGTATTGTTATCAATAATGCACTTAGTCCTTTCTTATAGCTGGTTTTCGTTATTCTGGGTAGAGCCTTTTTATTCTATTTTATCTACCCAGACAAATTTATCGTTAAGTAAAACTTGCTCCCCGTCCCAGCGATAGGCGACCAATTTACCGCCTCGCTTTGCCACACTATAGTCTACGCAAGCAATGTTGCCTACCATTGCTTCTGGTGTACCATGAAACCAATAGTGTCCTATAAAAACAGGTGGTTCTGAATCACCATAATCCACAAAGTGATCTTCTTTCATTTCATGATTCGGGACGCATGCACGCATACGGTCCGACCCTACGAACGACGATTGATAAGTAGTGGCACTAGGATCCCACCAACGTACGCGCATAGATTTTCGAGGATTTGAGTCTTCGTCCTTATAACTCAAACCATTTTCGAGAGACACTTGTTTTCCTTTGATTAGAGTTTTAATCGCTTTATACTCCGCACTAGTTTTGTCACTTGCTTTCAGTAACAAAGACTCCGTCAGCTCTGGACTCCCTAATTTATTAATAAGTGCAGCATCCCAACATGCATGAATAACCCTTAAATCACCTAAGTCAAGCCACAGCGGGAGTGTTTTAAACCAGTCTATAGTTTCGTAATACTCATCTTGTAGTGAAGAAAATGCGTTAAGAAATGCTGTGTGCTGATTCAAATTAACCGTTGAATGTGCACGTAAATATTGCTTAGTGTGTGGATGCTTGGTGGCATAGGCGATGGCATTAAATTCATGGTTACCCATCACTGAAAAGGCTGATCCGAAATCAACCATAGAGCGTACTAGTTCTATTACTGCTAGTTGAGCGGGTCCACGATCAATGAAATCACCTAAAAAAATCACCTTACGTTGCGGATGGCTAAAAACCCCTTGACGTTTTGTATAGCCTAATTTTAACAAAAGTGCTTGTAAACTAAGGAACTCTCCGTGTATATCTCCGACTATGTCGTATGCTTGTTTTATCAATATAAATTGTTTCCTGGTTGATATGAATAGCGAAAACACCTGAAATATAAGAACACAGAAACAGATACTAGCCTTAAGCTTAAGGAAGTATATACTGGTATTCTGAAAAAAGAAGTACTAGCGAAAACACATAAGAAATAACACTGCAAACTTATTTCAATAATATTTAGCTATAGGTGAATTTGGCTGAACGCCATTGTAGTGACTGCTGTTAGAAATATTATAACGCTCGGCTGAAGATTATTGCAAGCTTTTTATTGAACCTTACCTATTATTTCTATTCAACCTAATCTATTATTTTTATTGAACCTAATCTGTTATTTTTATTGAACCTAAATTATTACTAGTACGACTCATACATAAACTTCAGTTTATTAAGGCAATTATTATGTTCTTTAAGCCATTCTCAATTTTTATATGTTTATTATTATCTAACACCACAATTGCTGACATTCGTAATATTAATAAAATTAACGACGCAGGTGGCACTCTACTTACCATCGCAATTCAGCAAGGAAAAACTCTAGAAGTTAAGCGTTTACTGAATGCCCATGCCAACGTCAATAAAGCTAATACAAGTGGCAATACCCCTATCCAATTAGCAGCAATTAACGGAAAAGTAGAGATATTTAAACTGTTGTTATCTGCAGGAGCAAACATTCATAAGCATAGGCTGTATCGACCCAACACCCTTCAATATGCCTCTCGGGAAGGACATATCGAGATCGTTCGCTTACTTATTGCCACTGGTGAATACCTAGAGTATGGAAATGCTATTGCCACTGCAAGCGCAAATAAACACTTCTCTATAGTCAAGCTACTTCTCACTGTAAATGGTAACTCTTCATTAAGTTCAATAGTAAGCAGCGTTGCCAATAAAAATGATGTGAAGCTGCTAAAACTCCTTTTAGCCCGAAAAGTATATATGAGTTTGGTGGAAAGAGCTTATCGTAGTACCCCACTCTTTGACGCAGCCGAATCTGGTCATACCGAAATAGTCCGCTTACTTCTGACTGGTGGCGCCGAAGTTGATATAGCTAACACCTTTGGTGAAGAACCCGGCGGAGGCAGAACACCGCTTTATATTGCGGCTGAAAAAGGTCATATCGCCATTGTAAAACTCTTGCTGGCGGCAAATGCGAACATTAACATGTCGCTTGAAATGGGTAAATCTCCTTTAGACAACGTGGTTAGTAAAAAGGGAAACAGTCAAGTAATTGCCCTGCTGCTTAAGGCCAAAATAAAGCAGGGGTTCATTGCTAACGAACTCAGCGAGCTTATCTCTATTGCCACTAGTGTTAAAAATCACGCCCTTTTTAAGAAACTTAAACACTATCAGAAGCGATGTAAAAAATGCTGATTAAAATTTACGGACCTTACATTAGTTCAACTAGTCCCCATGAAGTGACTATCGCCGAGCCAAGCACTTTGTTTCTATTCAGGGCAACAAGCAATGCCAATGACTTCGGCAAAGAAAAGCATCAAGTATTGCAAACTGTGAGCGTAATAAGCATTAAGTATCCTAGTGTTGAGAATGTAAATGACTTAATTAATATGCTACCAGATAGGTTCGCTGCTTCATTCGATTACTGTGTGAAAAATTAGCGTCATTCATTAACCTACTATGGAACGGGCCCCACCTATGTTTATAAAAATATTCTTTCTTGCGGTTATTATTGCAGGACCACTGTCATTACAAGCGGATTCAAACAAGCTCAATCATCAAAATAAAAAGCAATGTCATCAATCAGCAAAAGTTGCTAAAAATATTAATACGACTGCTTGTAAAAATTCCAACCATCTTCTCGACATCGTAGAGAAAGGAGATGTTTCTGCACTTAAACAACTCATTAAAAGTAAAGTCAATATTAATTGCATGGACTACCATACAAATACGCCATTAATTATCGCAGCCAAGAAAGGACATGTCGAAATAATAAGATTATTACTGCTAGCAAATGCTAATCTTAATTATGTTAATAGTAAGGGTAAAGTGGCTCTTACTTATGCCGTCATGAATAGAAATATAAAGTCTATATTGATACTTTTAAGTGCCAAGGCGGAGACTAAACTCGCAGTCAAGGGCACATATCTACCGTCTAAAAAATTACTCAATAAAATAAAAGACGACTATGACATCAGTAGTGTCAACATTCAAAAACCGAGCTTTACAACAACGCAAGTAACACAACTTAAACTCTTAACCCACTCATTAAAAAATGTAAACATGAAAGATCTATTCAGTAATACGCTATTACATATTGCCGCCGAAGCTGACAATAGCAATGCCATTAAGATACTGTTACAAGCAAAGGTGAATGTCAGAAGTGTTAATTCTTTCGGTGATACCGCACTCATTTTAGCTGTAAAAAACGGCAATACAAAAATTGTTAAACAACTTCTTAAAGCATCAGTCAACATTAATAGAAAAAATAATCAAGGAGCTACTCCACTCCATATAGCAGTGACTCATGGATATTCTACAATAGTAAGGCTTTTACTCTTAAATAAAGCTGACGTTGATATAGTAAATCCGCTGGGAAATTCTGCAATTCATATAGCCTCGTCAAAGGGTTACACAAATTTAGTAAAGCAACTCATCAATGCCAAAGCCAAGGTTAATATATTTAACAAATCGAGCGATTCACCTCTTTGTCTCGCAGCTAGCTTCAATGAAAGCTCTGTGATAAAACTTCTAATAGCGGCTAATGCCAAGATCGACACAGGAACGCGATATACAGAATGCTCTCCTATCAATGTGGCGTCAGATAAAGGCCATACCCGAGCCGTTAAAGTATTATTAGCAGCCAATGCTAATATATTTCATGAACACTTTTCTCCCGCAAATGCTGCGACTATAGCGGGACATGTCAATGCTTTTGCATTGATACTCAATTCGAAAAGCATGCGTCAGAAACTTTCTCATCAGTATACACGGCTACTTTATAAGGCCGCTGAATATGGCCGGACAGAGATTGTCGCACTCATTCTTGCTGCCAAACCCAGTAAAATAGTTCCGATAAAAACCGAAAATACCCCACTCGAAGTTGCAGCCTACAACGACAGAGTAGGGGTAGTAAAATTGTTACTCGCCTCTAAAAAATACCCTAGCAACGCTAACAGTGCGACTAAAGCTCTACTTTATGCTATGACAAATGAGTATGTTGGAGGAAGCATAATCATGCCGCTAATTGCCGCTAAAGCGAATATCAATGCAACAGACAGTAAAGGCAACACTCCACTGCACATGATAATTCCAAATACGAGTGAATATAGACAGGATGTGATTAAAATAGTTTTACAAGCCAAACCTGATATTAACAAACGAAATAGAAAAGGCTTAACACCCTTGATGTTGTCACTGGGTGATGCCGATATCGCCTATATTATTTTAGGTGCTAAAGCAAAGATAAATCAAGTCGTTAAAATCAAAGGCAAGAATGTCTCTGCACTTAGTCTCGCACGCAAAAAAGGGTACACCAGAACTATTAAATTATTAAAAGAGTATGGTGCTAAATAAGTCCGCTAA
>UOFL01000065.1_pt1 | contig 23812 bp, 23 predicted proteins | sample 1990081 | NCBI WGS metagenome assembly UOFL01 (sample SAMEA4728526, study PRJEB27164) | hydrothermal vent metagenome | biome: marine basaltic hydrothermal vent biome; feature: marine hydrothermal vent; material: mineral | place: Pacific Ocean | collected 2011-06-14/2011-07-23 | depth 1741 m | reverse complement strand
AACGACACCCGTTATTTACATAAAGATCACATAGGCTCCACCGACTCAATCACTAATGAGCAAGGACAAGTGGTAGAACGTGCCAGCTTTGATGCCTGGGGTGAACGTCGACTCTCCAATTGGACAAGTTCGACTGCCACCATATTAAGCCTTACTACGCGCGGATTCACCGGCCACGAAATGGATGATGGTGTGGGCTTAATCAATATGAATGCCCGTATGTATGACGCAAAACTGGGGCGATTTTTACAACCTGATACGTACGTACAGTTCCCGGAAAGCACGCAAGGGTTTAATCGATATACTTATGTCGAAAATAATCCTTTGAGTTATACTGATCCGACTGGTAATTTTTCTAATCGAGAAGAAAATGACCCTTCAGAAATAAATGGTGATAGTAAACGCGAGCGAATTACTAGTGATGGAGATGAATCTAATAATTCAGACTCTAAAAGTGGAAGCTTATCACCCTATGGAAGGACTTCTACGTCTTCAAAAGAGGTAGCACGACAACTGGGTATCGATTATTATAATCCACGTACTACAGAATATATACGCGGAGGCCGTCGTGCCTCATTGCCCAGTGATAATAAGCCTGTTGAACTTATTATTCGAGGAGGAAAGGACGATTCAGCTGGAAGAGGCTTTGGTCGTCCTGAGAGTGATAGATCGAGATCGGCAGTAGATAATGTATTCGGATTTGTTGCTGATGTTACTGGCGTTACCGATTTCGTTAACTCGGTTGCGAATATTTATAATGATGGCGGATCGTTTAGTGACTATTTAGTAGTAGGGCTTACGATAGGGGGTGGTGCACTTGCTGCGAAGCTTTATAAAGTGTATAAAGTTACAAAGAGTGTGCCTAGGAGCGGCCCTATTGCCAGAAGCCTCGGTGCTGCATCAAGATCTGAGCAGTTAGCGAAAAAATTAAAACTCAACATAAATAGCCCGACAACTCGGCAGGTACTGAATAGTCTAGATGATACCGTTGATATTTTTATTTCGAATTTTAGAAAACCTGGAATTAGAAACAAGTTACCAGGCGAATTCCTTGATCAAACTGTTGATGAAGCGTTACGGAGCGGAAATACAACTGTAAGAAAGCTGCTAATAGATAATAGGTTTGTCAAATGATGAATAAGGATGAATCCATAACGAGATTAATAGAGTGGATTACTTCTATTTTTGGTAGTGATTTGATAGAGATTATTGACTACTGGGAAGGAGATCTTTGTGCGATTGGGATTAGACGAAAAGGGATCGATGGTAAACTTCTTTATATTTCGACATTTGGTAAAGTCGATTCTCAGTATGATTTTGAATGCGAAGAGCACTGCGGAAGCGATAATACCGACTATGATGTTGTGGACAAAGGTGAAAATGTCACGAAGGATGTACTTAAATGCAAGATTGATGAGTGGCTGTTTACAAAATAGGTTAATGTTAGAAAGGTAATAAGCGTCAGGCAAGAAAAATAGGAAATTCCGCAAGAGGAGCAATTAACAGGCTTGACCGTTTTAAAGCTCTAACTCCTGCGGCTCACAGACAGCTTCATGATATCGTAAACTCTCCATTTTAGAGGTGGAATAATGGAAGATCGCATAGTAAATCAAGCATTCACTGAGCTAATGACTAGTTGCGAGTTTAGCGGGTGTACTCGTGATTTTGAAGAGAGTTTGAAGGTTGTGGCTCGGGATCCAGTGTGGGACTGGTCTGTAAATATGGCAGCAAAAGCTAGAATGGCAGGCTGGACGTGCGATCAACAAGGGAAAGTTAGATGTCCTATACATTCCCAAAACGAATGATTGGGTGAATATAAAAATAAATGGGTCTGAGCTACTACATTTTATGCCACGTCAACAAAGTCAGTTCTTTGCCATTCTTAGAGAGCCCCTTTATTAACTGAATTGCGGCTACAGGGCACTCTAAACGGATTCAATGAGGAGATATTCTCTTCCATTTTGACGCTTGAACCATTGGTAAAATGACAAAATATCCCTTAAAACTATCTAACGTCACATCGTATGCCATTGGTCAGCAAGGGCCAGTAGCCCGAAACAGATAGACAAAAGGCATGTTAAGTTGTATTAGTTCCGACCTGATCTGACAGTCACCGATAATGGCTAAGCCTAGAAGTACTTTTAACTGGTTATTCTCGTTTCGAACCTGATCAATCTCAGTCACTAAATCAACTTTTTCATTCACTGCTTCAAGTGATCTTTGTGCTCGTTTTTTTAAGTTAGTCATGGCTCTATTACTCCAAATTCATGGAGGGGATTCGGTTAGGCTCCACCGACTCAATCACTAATGAGCAAGGACAAGTGGTGGAACGTGCCAGCTTTGATGCCTGGGGTGAACGTCGTCTCTCCAATTGGACAAGCTCGACTGCCAGCATATTAAGCCTTACTACACGCGGATTCACCGGCCACGAAATGGATGATGGCGTGGGCTTAATCAATATGAACGCCCGCATGTTCGACGCAAAACTGGGACGATTTTTATAACCTGATACGTACGTACAGTTCCCGGAAAGCACACAAGGGGTTAATCGATATGCCTATGTCGAGAATAATCCATTACGTTATACTGATCCGACTGGTAACTTTCATGAAGGACGCGAGAGAGATGTTACTGTCATTGAAAGAGATGAATTCGAGTCTATCGCGAGGGAAATAGAACAAGAGGAAGGAATTGAGCCAGGAAGCTCTGAGTCGGAGTCAGGTCTTAGGCCGCTAGCAGAATCGTCAAAAAGGGATGCTTCAAGAGTAGCATGCACTCCACAGACAACCTATCTCGAATTTATGACAGGGCCGAATAGTCCTGATTCTAATCGAACTGATGGCTTAAAATTAGTTACTGATGTGGTAGGGATTGGTGGGCCTAACGACCCTCAAATGACCCCAGAACTATATAAACAACAACTTAGAAATTCAAAAGTTGTGACAGCAGCTGTACTTTCGACAATTGTTCCAACTTCGGTCTATGAGTTAACGCCTTGGGGGAAAATTGCAGGGACTATTGCGAAAGCCGGGAAAGCTATTGGGAGGGGGCAAAAGGCTTAAGGAGGCCACTAGGCGTAAGGGTAGGACTAGAGCCGAAGAGGTTATTAAAAAAGTTAAATCTTCTAATCCAGAATTGTGTAAATTAGGAAAGTGTGTTGAATTCGCTAATGCAGGGGAAAAGGCATTAAAGCAAAAAGGTATCTCAGGAACTCGAGTAAGAGTTTCAAATGGTGGTTCTGTTGGTTTCGACGGAAAACCAATATCGGGTAATGGGGTTCATGAATTTTTAGATGTTAATAGAAAAGTCTATGATAATTTGAATTCTGGTTTGAGCAGAAAAGATTTTTTGAATAGGTTTGATGTCTCTAATCCAAAAAGAATATTGGAATCTTGGAATTTTTAATGGGTTTTCATAAAAGCTGGTAGAAAATAAGATGGAAGATAATGGGTATAGTGCTGATCAAATTAATGTCATCGACCTGAGGCAGAAGTCATTTGTAGAAGCTTTGCTAGAAATTGAAAAAAGGCCGTGGATGTGGCTCGAGCGAAGTAACATAACGTGCTTAAAGTCTTTTACAAATGGATGGATTGTTGGACGAAATGAAGAGGCTGATGAATTGTTACTTGCTGACTTCGATCGTTTTGTTGTAAATGAGTTTAGTGAGGGTAGTTCAACACTTGGTTGGTGTGCACTTATCATGAAACATTGCGGTGAGGAAGATCCACTGACGTTATTTTATGCATTTTTCCATAAATATATGGAAAGGCAGTCAAGGTGACTAGAAATAAAAAGATAGCTAATATGGAAAGAAAAATTATATCAGTTTCAAATGAATATTTTACATGTTTCGCAAGCGTACAACATTTAATAGAAAGCAAGTGGCTGTCTGTAGGAGAGCTTATGCGTAATGACACGTCAGAAATGCTTCCTCGTCGTTATGGGGCTAGTAGTGATAGTGAACAACAAGCGCTAGCAGAAATTTCCCTTAGGTTAAATACAGTGCTACTGGAAATGGGGAAGTCATACGATTGGAATGCACCAGACCAAGTTAGACAGATACTCTGGAAATATTTAGAGTTTTAGGATGAGCGAAACTGGAAAAGTCAATCTGGAGAAGCACTTAAAAATTTTGAAGAAAAGATAGTTAACGAGCTAGGGTTAATTAGCGAAAAAGATCAAGTTCGTTTACTGACTGCATCTGATTACGCCTACAATAACCCTGTTCGTGATTCAGATAATTTAAATGAGAATTCTGCTCGATATAGACTTTTTGAATTAATTAGTAGCCCAAGTTCAAAAGTTAAGCAAGCGTATGCAATGCATGACCAACGGCTTGCTGATAATTCGAAAAAAGAAAAAGAGAGAGTTAGGCTTGACTCTATTTCGACTAACTATTTTACTGCTTTCGTAAGTGTAATATGCGTTTCTCTTGATGGTTGGGTTGCCACTGGTGAATTGATGCGGAAAGATACATCTGAGATGTGTCCGAGGCGTATTGAGGCTAAGGGTAATAGTGAAAAAGCTGCTTTGGATGCAGCTACTGAAATATTAAAAAATATGTTAATTTGCAGCGAGGCCCCGAGTGATTGGAAAAACCCAGATACACTTAGGCAATTGTTGTGGCGATATATAGAATTTCACCACGGACCAAAGATCGGGAAGCGGCCTTCTGACGCAGAATGCGAAAAAATTGAAGTAGGTTTTGCAAGTGAGCTTGTTTTATTAACTGAAGAGGAACAAGTGCGTTTGTTCACGGAAATCGTAAATAACTGTAATATAGGCGACGAATGTAATACGGTGGATAGTATTGCTAATTTTCATGAATTCCATGCACAGACGAAGCTATTTGATTTAATTGAGAATCCCACCGAAAAAGTAACCCAAGCATTTGAAAAATATGTGCAGTATATTAGAAAAGCAAGAGACAAGATAAAAATTAAAGTGTCTGAATAACAGGGTCAGACCACGCCAAGTCATTAGTATGATTTTGTAATCCTCTGATAAATAATCGGAGTTTTAAGTCGATGATTTTCGTAAACCAAGAATATGAAGCGTTTCTCTCATCACTTGTACTAAATGATTAAATTAGCTCTGGAGAGTTAACTAACTGCTCTTATCCTATTTGTTCTTATTCTTGTCTTGTCTATACCAGCGACTCTTTACTAATATTTACTATTAGGGTAGCAACGCTGGGTTTGGATAAGTCACAGTTGGAATGGCAACGGGTATTTCTTGTTTGCGTCGAGTCGAGGCTCTTTTCTTTCGAGGAATAATTTTTCCACGTTTAGCTTCACGTTGTACATATCGCATTTTTCTAATTCTAAATCTGTTGTTTCGTAAGGCTTCTGGAAATTTTCTAATTTTGTCCAGAGCTTTTTTACGACTGCTAAAATTACCGTATACCAGTACATGCCAGTCATTTCCTTTAACTCGTATTTGGTAACTGGCAAGACCAGAGTCAAACTGATGAAGTTTTTGATATTGCTCAACAGTTTCCCAGCGTTTGGCACTTAACAACTGGATCGTATAGCGTCGGGGGTTTTGTTTTAGTATCCATTTTTTTCCCTCAAATTCATTACCTACTAAATAATTAGCAAAAGGTACGTTCCATGATTGCTTTTTAGATTGAGGAGTAGGTGCTTGGGGTAATACTTTTACTAATTTGGCAACAAACTCTCGTTTCAATTTATTAGCTTGTGTCTTGCTAATCATTAACTTTGTCTTCTCATCGATCGCAGTACTGTTAGCGATAGGTGTTTTCGTGCCTACCGTTAAAGTAGAGGTTTTTGTAGTGCCTGCTGAGTCATTAGTAAGCGATTTTGTTTTAGTGACGGTGCTTTTTGTGGTGTTAACAATCGCTATATTTGCTATCTGAGTAGGACGTAATTTCTTACTCACTGTTGCTTCGGCTAAGCGTGTTGGTTTACTAACAACGATTTTTTGTATGCCTGAACTATTGTTGGCTAGTTTATTGTCTGAATTAGTTTGTTGCACTAAGCGTTTATCAGATGCGTTGGCCTTTGCTGGTGTAGTGCTGGCTGGTTGAGTCTCTGCTATTTTTGTTGCCGCTATCTTTGTATCTGTGATCTTTGTATTTGCGATCTTTGTTGCTGCGTTAGTTTTTAGTTTGTTTACATTATTTTTGTTATTAGCTGTGCTACTTTTATTGGCTTTGTCGCTATCAGATGATGAAGTTTTATTGTCTGCTTTAAGTAAAATAGACCCAGTATTATTACTAGCAATAGCAGAGTCAGGGATAGGTGAATCTGACTGCCATAATTGCATTATAGACTCGCGTTGCATAAATATCCCAATAGCTATGCCGGCCACAAAAACGCCAAGTATTGGTAGCAAACCAATTCGCGATGGCCTGATGCTGCTACTAAAATCTTTGAGTTTCTGCCAAATCGCTGGACTTGAGTTTGATGAAAAATGTCCGATTTGAGCAGAGGATTTATGGGAGCGACAGACCTGTTGTGCGGCTTTATTGATTGCTCCAGGTATTCCTGCTGATTGTTTATGAATACGAACTATCTGTACATCAGTCAATGTAAATGGAATATCCATTCCTGCAGCCTGAATGCGACGGTTGAGATATTCCCCTGTTTGTTGCAAAGTCAGAGGTCTTATATTAAGCACATGCGCATTTAGTCCAATTCTTATTCTCGACTTAGCATGATTAAACTGATTTTGGAATTCAGGTAAGGACCCTAAGATGATGTGAATTTTTGATGTGCATTGTTCTGCAATATCCGCGATCAGTTGCAGACTGGCCTCTGATAGTAAATGAGCGTTATCAATAATAAGCAACGGAATAGGGCGCTGTCGTTCGCTAATCCGTTGTTGATTGATTAGTTGGCACAATGCCTGATTAGTCTTGGCACGTTCAAGATTAAGGGAACTACATATTTGTTTAATAAGTCGATTAGGTTTGCTGCGACTGGTTGCTTTGAAGCTGATAATTTGCCAAGCGTCCCCAATATTGTCATCTTTTTCTAACGTAGCGTCGTGGTATTGTCGTACAAATAAACGTAGAAACGTCGACTTTCCACTGCCTGTTACTCCTGAAACAATGATAGGGTGTGGCGTGTACAGCAATAACTTGTTAATCAATTGTAAGTTAATTAAGGTGTCTTCATCCTGAAAGGGGTTGGTAATGCCTGAATTTCCATGAAAAGGGTCATTATTAGCAGATTCAGACTTAGCAGTAATTTTAAGGCTAGATAAGGTCGATTCTCGACTGTCATCTAGTTGTTCCTCTGCTTTTTGTGTTGCTGCTTTCCCCATAATGCCCCGTTGACTCTAACAATAGAATTAATTTACATATTTTTTTGATGGTCTTTAAACCATAACGCTTACTTCTATAATACCACTTGCAGGGGTATAGGAGAATGCTGACTGTTTAAAAATTATTTACTCACAAAATAGCAGAATAGTATTTAATGTTTAAGCTGCTACTCCATTCGTGCTGAATACTTTATAGTGGGCTTCAGATTACTTTGCTTCATTTGTTATCCTGTCCCTACCACCTCGTAAAAAGTTCTCCTTGAGCAAATACAATTCTAAAACCCTTGCTAATTTGTGTGTCTTTTGATTTCATCAAAGCTTGGAGGGCATCATCATGTTGTTCGAAATGTGAGCGAGAAATTCTCCCTGCTAACCCTTGTTGACCCGCTTCTATAATGACCATCCAGCCATTGATTATATCTTCTTGCAAATGTAAGTGGCAGAAGCGTGGGGATTTTCCATCAATCGACGGTTTTTGTAAATATATGCGCATATCAGATTGAATTTTTCAGTTAGTGGATACTCTTTAATATTAAACTGCTGAATGGCTGTGACAATAAGTTATCCAGTGATCGATAAGTTATGCAGTGATCGATAACTTATCTAGTGATTGATTACTTATCCAGTGATCGATTTACCTCAAACGTATTGTGATTTTTCATCAATATCTTCTTTGCCAGCACTGATGTAAACAAGTTTCAATAAGTAATCTAGTCTAGTCTGTTAAGTCGACTCCGATGGATGAAATAAGCGACGATGTTCATCAATAGCATAGCGGTCTGTCATGCCAGCAATATAATCTGCAACGCTTCGTGCACAGCCAATAGCATCACCATCATGCATACATTGGACCGCTTTGCCTGATACATCGTCTGGCAGGAGTTGTGGGTGTTCAAAAAAAGCACCAAACATGTCTTGGATTACTTTTTCGGCCTTGGTTGACATGCGAATGACTCGGTAATGTTGATAGAGGTTTTTACGTAAAAAGCGTTTTAGGTCGAGATTCAGTTCACGCATTTTATCGCTAAATAATACTAAGGGTTTTTTCATTTTACGTATTGCCGCAATGTCTGTCGGGGGCTTTTTACTGAGGTTGATTTTACTAGTGTCAATTAAATCAGTGACCTGACAGTCAATTAAGCGACGGACAATTTCATGAATAATTAATCGTTCATTGATATCTGGGTATAAGCCGATCACTTTTTCATATTGAGTATTAAAGAGCTCGACTTCGCGTAGTTGTTTTATAGTGATAAGTCCAGAACGCAAACCATCATCAACATCGTGGCTGTTATAGGCAATTTCGTCAGCAAGATTAGTCAGTTGAGCTTCCAAGCCAGGCATAGTCTTCTTAATAAATCGCTTACCAATGTCACCAAGAATTTTAGCGTTTGAATTAGAACAATGTTTTAAAATACCTTCTCGACTTTCGTGGGTAAGGTTTAGCCCAGAAAAGCTGGCATATCTTTTTTCTAATTTGTCGACTACTCGTAAAGACTGCAAGTTATGTTCAAAACCACCGTAATCATGCATACAAGCATTCAAGGCATCTTGTCCGGCATGACCAAAAGGAGTGTGTCCAAGATCATGCGCTAAGGCAATTGCTTCAGTAAGATCTTCATTTAATTGTAATGCGCGTGCGATAGAGCGTGCAACTTGAGCGACTTCAATTGAATGAGTTAACCGTGTGCGATATAGATCACCTTCGTGATTGACGAATACTTGTGTTTTATATTCTAGACGACGAAAGGCTGCAGAATGGATGATGCGGTCTCGATCACGTTGAAATTCACTTCGATTATTAGGACTTGTCTCATCGTATTGTCTACCAAGACAAGTCTCATTTAGTGCTGCGTAGGGTGCCAGGGGAAGCATGATATTTTCCTTTTATTATTAAGGAGCCTGTGATTAATTTATGGTGGCATATATAGGGCAATATTTCGTTCCTTAAAACCTAAATCTTACCTTGAAAATGGTTCAACGGGTGTAGTCGTTCGCTAACACTTTCGTTTTGTTCTAAATTTTAAGGTTTATATCTCGACATTATAAATGTCAAAATTAATCAAAAGCTCCATCATTGAGTCTATATTATTTTGGCGTATCACCTGTTGTACGTTCAATAGTTTGTAACATATTACTCAGTGCTTTAGCATCAAAATCATCACTAATGATTGCACTGCCAATTGACTTTAATAAAATTAGGCGAATTTTATTATCCAATACTTTTTTGTCGACAGACATTAATTGCATAAATTGTTGCTCATCAATAGTCTCTGGTGGATAGAGTGGTAAATTTGCGAGTAATAATTGTTGTTTGATAAATTCAAGCTCTGATGGCTTAATCCAATTTAAGGCGCAAGACAAATAAGCGGCCATATAGATTCCAGCTGAGACCGCTTCGCCGTGCAGCCATTTTGTGTAGCCAGTAGCAGTTTCAATCGCATGTCCAAACGTATGTCCAAGGTTAAGCAAGGCGCGTTGGCCTTTTTCAAATTCGTCAGCGACTACCACTTCTGCTTTGTTGCGACATGATTGTTCAATGGCATAAACAAGGGCAGCGGGATCTCTTCGATTAAGTGCAGGGATGTTGTCTTGCAGCCAGTGTGCAAATGGGATGTCACGAATTAAACCATATTTAATGACCTCTGCCATCCCTGCGGCTAGTTGCCGATCATCAAGGGTGTTTAAAGTGTCTGTATCTGCAATAACACATTGAGGTTGGTAAAATGCACCAATCATATTCTTACCCAGCGCATGATTGACGCCAGTCTTTCCACCGACTGATGAATCCACCTGTGCCAGTAAGGTAGTGGGGACCTGAATAAAATTGACGCCCCGTTGATAACTGGCTGCGGCAAACCCGGTCATGTCGCCTATTACTCCGCCACCTAATGCAATCAGGGTGACATTACGGTTCATGCGTTTTTCAAGTAAAGCAGTGAAAATGATATCCACAGTATCAAGTGTTTTGTATTGTTCGCCATCGGGTAAAATGACAGATTCTGGCGAATAATCAGCCAGAGTCGAGAGTAGCCGGTCAAGGTATAGTGGAGCTATAGTTTCGTTGGTGACGATAACAAGCTGTTTTCCTTTTATATAAGGAGTAAAGCAACTTTTGTCATCGAGCAAAGATTGGCCAACAAAAATAGGGTAGCTGCGGGTCCCTAAATCAATAGTAATAGTATTTTTCATACTGCTTATTATCCGGGTTTCTGCGTAGAAATTCCAATTAAAACGAAGACCAAGTCTTATAGTGGGTTAAATCGGGAACAGTGGTACTTGTAAGGCAGCTTTCAAAGTCATAGCTCACATGATAATAGAGATTTTAAAACTCATTAAGATTAACAATTATTTTTGAATAAGCCAAAACTAATGGTTAATCTCGCCAATCACTAGTGTGTGTTCGATGTTTTCGATGTTAATCTATCAGCTTGATCAGTGATTGCTTTAGCTGAGGAATTTATGATTTTCGAATGTAGCGTAATACTTGTTGTGCTACTTCAGGAACGCTATGTGAATCTGTATTAAATACTAGGTCTGCAATCGATTCATACAAAGGGGCACGTATTTTCATCAATTCATTGAGACGTTCTTCAGGGTTTTCAGTTTGTAACAATGGACGTGTACTATCACGTCTAGTGCGTTTAATGATTTGACTGGTTGATGCTTGGAGGTATATTACGAAGCCATTATTCTGAAGGGCTTTTCGGTTTTCAGGGTCAAGAATTGAACCTCCACCGGTCGCCAAGGTGATCTGACTACGTGTGCTCAGATCAGCAATCATATTGTGTTCCCGTTTGCGAAAGCCAGCTTCACCTTCAAGTTCAAAAATCAGGGATATTTTGACGCCTGTTGAATGCTCAATTTCTTTATCACTATCAAAAAAATCATATCCTAGTGCGCTAGCCAGTTGTTTGCCCACAGTAGACTTACCTGATCCCATAGGCCCAATTAAAAAATAGTTCTGTTTACTGTTTATAGGCAAAGCGTGGATCCATAATAGGCTTGTTTTTGAGACTCACTAATTTTTCACACTAACAAGTATAACTGTTCAGGTGATACATTTATATGCTATATGAGAAATAGTTGGCTACAACACTGTATTTGGATAGCGAATGCTATGAGTTTTAAAATCACCCATAAAGCACGTTAACTTGTCTTTATGAGTGATTCCGCCAAGGGGGCTCAAACCCGTTACAGGAATCAGTTCAAGTGAGCTGAAGGTAGCTGGTTTGAGCCAAAAGCGACTGCCTGTATTAATCCCTGTATAATGGCAGTCGCCAGGTTCCGGGTAACCGGAGTTATACTAGGGAGCAATTAGTCAATACTTCATGACTGTGTTGTTAACATAAAGGTCTCACGAACCTAACATTATTAGAGGCGCGCTAAACATATTCTACTAAGGGTGTTCAGCGCTATTTTTGAGGAATCTACTCTCTTATCTCTGATATTTTTAACGTTTCACTTTATTAAGGTCATCTTTAATAATTTTAGGGGTAACAAAAATCAATAATTCTGATTTGTTATTGATTCGTACCTTATCGCGAAACAAAAAGCCGACTACTGGAATCTTACCCAGGAAAGGAACTCGGTTTACTTTATTGTCTTTGACCGATTCATATATTCCACCAAGCACAATAGTTTCTCCATTATTGACTAATACTTGAGTTTTTATCTCACGAGTATTGATCGCAATATTTTGGGCGACACCAATGGATGTGGTTAAGTCAGCACTGTCTTTTTTGATTTCTAGATCCATAATGACTCTATCATCAGGGGTGATTTGAGGGGTGACTTTTAAGCTCAAGACAGCCTTTTTAAATGATACAGTAGCCGCTCCACTAGACGTCGATTGAGAGTAAGGGATTTCAAGACCCTGTTCTATATAGGCCGTTCTTTGGTTAGAAGTGATGACTCTGGGACTAGAGACAATTTCTCCTCGACCCTCTGCTTGTAAAGCAGATAGTTCCAATTGTAAAATATTGCTTCCTAGTGCACCTAATGCGATACCAAATCGACCCGCCTTAGACTTGGTTGGTGTGACGCCCATATCAACCATCAAAGTATTACTTAAAGTACCATTGGTGTTTTGAGGGCCGCCTGCTGTGACAAAATCGTTACCATTATTAATGGTGGTTGAATTAGAAAGGCCAAACTTAACCCCAAGATCCAACGCAAAGTTCTTATTCGCAATAACGACTCTGGACTCAATGAGTACCTGACGTACAGGAATATCAAGGCGTTTTATTAATCGTCGAACATTAAGCAGTTGTTCGGTGGTGTCTCTCACCATTAAAGTGTTAGTCCGTTTATCAACCACGGCCCTACCTCGTCGAGAGAGTAAAGAAGCGCTTTTGTTCTTAATAGTTTTTAATATATCATTTGCTGCAGCATAGTTAATCTGAAACCACTCTGTCTGCAATGGGGCTAAAGCCTGAAATCTTTTCTTAGCGACAAGATCTGCTTGTTCGATCGCTGATATCTCTGATGCAGGAGCGATTCGCATCACATTCCCTTCACGTCGCATGGCAAGGCCTTTCGTTTTAAGGATAATGTCAAGTGCCTGATCCCAAGGAACATTTTTAAGTCTGAGCGTGACGCTGCCTTTTACACTATCACTCACAACAATATTGAGGCCGGTAAAGTCGGCGAGCAGTTGTAATACTGCACGTACCTCAATATTCTGAAATTTAAGGGTAAGTTTGTCACCGTTATAATTGCCATTAACCCCTGTTTTGGATTTGGCGATTTTTTTAGGTAATATTTTTTTGACAACGATCGTATAATTTTTTCCTGATTGGTAGGCGGTGTGTTCATATTGTCCGACAGGAGTAATAATCATTCGTACCTTGTTTCCTTGGCGGAAGGTATCAATGTTTTTTACCGGAGTCGCAAAATCCAGTACATCCAAACGACGCTCAAGGTTACCTGGTATTGATGAATTCAAAAAATCGACTACTATTTTATCTCCCTGACGGCGTATATCTACGGCAGCGGAGTTTCGTGAGAGATTAATAATAATTCGTCCCTGTCCTTTATCACCACGCCGGAAGTCGATTTTATTGAGATGTAGCGATTTTCGACCGCGACCGGGCTGGGATCGTTTGATAGAGAAATTAGACTTACTATACCGCCGTTTTCCGCTAGTACTGCCTAATATAATATAGACATTTTTCCCCTTAACTCGGGTTGAATACTGGACCAGCTTAGAGAGGTTTAAGACAATGCGTGTACGGTTCCTGGCTTGGATTATATTCAGGCTTTGCGCCATACCAAGTCCAATGTAGCGGAATTTTTTGCGTAAGCCATTACGTGTATTAAGAAGATCAAGCGAGATACGCGCTGGATTTTCTATCGTGAAGCTCACAGGCTTTTTAGCTACTTTATTCATCTTAAGTGTGATTTGCACTTTTTCGCCGGGCAATGAAATGATATTAATATCACGTAATTCATTCGTTCCAGATGCATAGAGTGAGCATGTCCATAGACCCAACAGGGTATAGCATAAAGTACGCATAATTTTCATCCATTTTGCGTTGTAGATTGAAGAGGGGATTTCGTGCTCTGAAATGCCGCTCCGTGGTTTTTGATAATGTGCTTGTTGCATAGTTCCTTCTCCTGGCATTCCCATTTTTACTGGCTCAGAGCAATTGAAGCAGTGCGTACCCGATAGGGGCATTCATGGCTATTGTCTTTATTGATCCCGCGATTTTCTACTATTTCCTGAAGGACGATTTTACTGTCCATAATTTTTTTGATGACACCATGATTTTGCCCTATATAATTGTCAGGCTTTACGCGATGGACAGTGCCATCTTTTGTCCTAAGCAGGGCCCAGCGTGTTCCTTTGAGTGTCAGCATGCCTACCATACGCAGTGAATCAAGGGCATGTGCTTCTAAAGGTTCAGGACGGCGACGAGTGTTAATTTTGGCTTGTCCTTTACACTGTTTTGATTTATTACCTTTAATTTTCCCAGGGCTAATTTTAAATGGCTCTTGAAACGGGTTACGAGTATGGGAAACGTAACTGAATTTTGGGAATTCAACATATTTAGGGGGCGGAGGTGGGTCCGAATATTTTTTGGTAATAATTGTCGTTACCTTGTTTTCTAACTGTGACATATCATTACTACAGCCACTAATCCAAATGGCTGGCAGTGCGATAATTAATAATCTATGCAAATAAGTGGTGTCCATTGTAAACTTCTCCATTATCTTCTACGTCTTTTGTATTTTTTACGTCGCTTGTCTTCATATTTATAAGTACGTGCAAGTACAGACATTTGTAACTTTCCTTTACTACCGGACTTGCTGATCCGAATATTGTGAAGCGTCACAATCCGTGGTAATTCAGCAATATCGCTGACAAATTTACCCAGTTCGTTATAAGTTCCAATGACCCTTATTGCGATAGGTATTTGCACGAATTCCTTTTGCTTTTGCTCCGATTGAGGATCGTATAATCTAAACTCGAGTCCCGCGGCACGACCTTTTTGTGAGATATCGATTAATAATGCTGCTACCTGTTTTTTGGTAGGAAGGCGCTCACGCATTTTTTTGTAAGCACGTTGCATATAGGCTAATTGTTTTTTGAGCTCGGGCAGGCGCGAGGCTTTTGCAGCACGCACTTGTAATTTACCTAATTCATTTTTTTCTTTTTTCTCCAGAGTCTCACGGTTTTCAAGCTGAGGTAATGTATCTAAGTAGACGACTAGCCCGATTACTACCGCACAGCTTAAAGTGATTACCGCCAGTTTCATTATCCACGGCCAATTCCCAATTTTGTCAAATTCAAGTTCTTTAAGTTGATCAAGATTCATTTGCGACTATACCCCGCATTCTTTTTACTTTTTAATAGTTCAGGCTGATTTTGTTCAGCAGTAATGGTGAAATGGCTTAAACGTGCTGAGCCAGCTTTCGAATGTTGATGAGTGACAATGCCGATATCAAGGCGATTGAGCCACACAGAGCTTTCAAGATGACGAATATAATCAGAGACATTTTTATTATCAGCAGCCACTCCTTTAAGAGTGATCTTGCGTTTACTCTGGCTAATATTGGTTAGGTGTACAGCCTGAGGTAAGCGAGTAACCAGTTCATGAAACAAATGGACTACTTCCGCTCGGTTACGTTCAAGGTCTCGTACTTTCTTGATTCGTTTTTCAAGACTACGTCGCGTATACTCGATTACTTTTATCTCTCGAATTCTTCGGTCTAAGTGTTTAATTTGGCTATCGACATAAGCAAGTCTCTTTTCCTGATAGGAGATACGGTCTTCCTGGAACATATGTACCGCGAACATTGCGACAGCAGTAAGAGAAACCATTAGTCCAAGCAATATGAAAAACTGTTGCTGCTTTTCCTTGCGTATTTTGTCACGCCACGGTAACAGGTTAATTTGTGCCATTTTAATCAAAGCTCCTTAAGGCGAGGCCGCAGGCAATCATCATTGCGGGTGCATCATTACTAAGAGTCTGTGGTTTCACTCTGGAAGAAAGGGCCATGTCTGCAAATGGGTTGGCAATAGAGGTCGTTGTGCCAATACGAGATTCAATTAACTCATCAATCCCAACTATAGATGCGCTCCCGCCTGCTAATACAATATGATCAACATGATTATGTTGACCAGACGAAAAGAAAAATTGTAACGAGCGACTGACTTGTTGTGACATGGCATCTTTAAATGGCTCCAGCACCTCTGAAACATAATTGTCAGGCAGCCCGCCTTGGCGTTTTGCCATTCCAGCTTCTTCATATGAGAGGCCATAACGACGCATAATTTCTTCAGTGAGTTGCTTACCCCCAAATACTTGTTCACGGGTGTAAATAATGTTTCTGTCATGTAAAACGTTGAGTGTCGTCATGGTGGCACCAATATCAATGACCGCAATGGTTTGATCGCGCCCACTATCCGTCAGTTGCTCGGCAATTAAACTAAACGCGTTTTCAAGTGCGTAAGCTTCAACATCAATCACTTGAGCTTCTAGTCCTGCTTCCTCAAGCGCCTCAACGCGCATATCAACGTTTTCACTGCGTGAGGCAGCCAAAAGTACATCCACTGTTTCAGGGTTTTTTTCCGATGGCCCCAATACCTCAAAATCAAGGTTGACCTCTTCTAAGGGGTATGGAATGTACTGATCAGCTTCAAACTCAAGTTGTTGCTCCATTTCTTCGTCGTTTAGAGCACTATTCATCTGAATAATTTTGGTGATGACGGAAGAACCCGCAACGGCAACTGCCGCATGTTTACACTTTGTGCCAGAGCGTTTGCTTGCTTGGCGTATACTGTCACCAACGGCTTCAATATCAGCGATATTTTTCTCAACAACTGAATTAGGTGGCAATGGTTGCACAGCGTAGCTTTCCACGCGATATCGGTTGCCATGACGGCTTAACTCCAGTAGTTTTACTGCGGTTGAACTGATATCAATTCCGAGTTGTGGTGGTTTTTTCTTGCTAAAAAGTCCCACTGAATTCTTCCTTCTGTTTTAATTCGCTTTAAAATACATAATGTTGTATATTTATACGCATTACGCTCTTGATAAATACTTAAAAAATGAATACATTCAATATGTGTTATCGGTCATAACCCCTGAGTACTTTAAGAAAATGCATCCATTAGTCACTGTTATTGCGAGATTGATCTCATTCTTGCTAGTCTCAGCCTCATTAGGGGCTGTTTTTGTTGCCATGGTCTTTGTGAGTCTGTTTTTATATCTTGCGCCAGACATGCCAGCAATTAACAATTTGAGCAAATATGAATTTAACGTCCCGCTTAGGGTCTTTAGTGCTGAACGGGAATTAATTGCGGAGTATGGCGCGCAACGCCGAAACCCAGTTTCTTTCAAAGATATTCCTGTAAAGCTACGTAATGCTTTTATTTCTGCTGAAGACCATCGCTTTTATGAGCATCCTGGTGTGGATGCAAAAGGCGTGATTAGAGCTGCCTTGAAATTAGCGCGGACAGGCAAGAAAGCTGAAGGAGCCAGTACTATTACTATGCAGCTGGCGAGAAATCTGTGGGGTAAAAAACAAAAAACTTTTAAACGAAAACTAATTGAAGTTTTTGTGGCCTTTAAAATTGAAGCTGAGTTATCAAAAGAAAAAATTCTTGAGCTCTATCTGAATAAAATATTTTTAGGTAAACGTTCTTATGGTGTACAGGCTGCAGCGCATGTTTATTATGGGAAAAATTTGAAAGACTTAACCATCGCACAAATGGCGATGATCGCAGGCTTACCTAAAGCGCCGTCGACATTTAATCCTATTATTAACCCCAAGCGAGCACTGACACGACGAGCCTATGTACTGGGGAGTATGTATAAGTTAGGGCATATCACCAAAGAAGAATATGAGGTTGCTAATAAAGAACAGTTGAGTTCAATTGAGCATAAAGCAAATACAGCAGTGAGTGCTCCTTATGTTGCTGAAATGGTACGTGCGCAAATTATTAATAAATATGGAAGTAATGCGTACGAAAATGGTTATAACGTCTATACCACAATTCGTGGAAAACACCAAAAAGCGGCTAATAAAGCTTTGCGTACTGCATTACTAGCCTATGATAGACGTCATGGTTATCGACCACCGTTAGCGCGTGACTTACTTAATACCGAAAAAACAGATACTGAAAAAGACAAAATTTTAAAAATTTACAAAGATCGTGGTGGATTAGTGGCTGGAATGGTGCTGGAAGTCATGGATAAAAGTGCCAAAATTTACCTGGGTGATGGTTTAGAGGTCTTTATAGACTGGAAAGGGATTAAATGGGCCAAAAAATATATCTCTGATACCCGTGTAGGACCTGCGATTAAAAAAGCGAGTGAAGCACTAAGGCGTGGTGATGTTGTTTATGTTGAGTCTATGCCAAAAGGAAAGTGGAGTTTGGCGCAAGTCCCTAAAGTGGCTGGCGCACTAGTCGCTATTGATCCCAAAGATGGGGCTGTCACTGCACTTGTAGGGGGATTTGACTTTAACGATGCCGCTAATAGAGGAAAGTTTAATCGAGTGATGTTGGCGCGTCGTCAACCAGGCTCGAATTTCAAACCATTTTTATATTCAGCTGCCTTAGCAAAAGGCTATACACCTGCAACCTTGATTAATGATGCGCCTGTCGTGTTCAAATCAGAGCATCTGGAAAAAGATTGGAAACCTGATAATTCAGGTAAAAAATTACACGGTCCAATCCGTATGCGTTTGGCACTGGCAAAGTCACTTAATTTGGTAGCAATACGTTTGTTGCAATACGTGACTATTCCGAAATTTATTGAGTATGCTCAAAAGTTTGGTTTCCCTAAGGCTTCAATGCCACCTAACTTGTCTTTGTCATTAGGCAGTAACGAGGTGACTCCTTACCGACTAGCAGCAGCCTATGCAATATTTGCCAATGGTGGTTATCGGGTTAGTCCTTATTTTATCACTCGAATAGAGCAGCGTGGTAAGGGAGTGTTATATCGTGCAGAGCCGACAGTGGCTTGTGCCAAATGTGAGCGTAACCCTAAAAAATACCCTGACATCAATGCGGCTAAGCGAGTGATGGATGCAGGAGTTAACTATCAAATTAATTCAATGCTGCGAGGAGTTGTTCAAATGGGTACCGCTCGACGTGCCAGTCGAGAAATCAAGCGTCGTGATATGGCAGGTAAAACAGGGACTACCAATGATCAGATTGATGCTTGGTTCTCTGGTTATACTTCACATCTTGTCACCACAGTGTGGGTGGGTTTCGATAACAACCATTCACTGGGTACACGTGAATATGGCGGGGTGGCAGCATTACCTGCCTGGATTCACTTCATGAAAACAGTCATGAAGGGAAAAAAACAAATATTACCTCGTTTGCCAAGTGGCATGGTCTCGGTCAAGATAAATAAGGGAGATGGTTTGTTAGCTGGCGGAAATTCAAAAGGTTCTATGTTTGAGACTTTTCGAGCGAAATATGTCCCTAAACGGTATAGTTCTGGCATGGACGGTTCAGGTGGTGATTCCAAGGAAGGCGGAGATGGCCCAATTTTCTAAATAAAAGCCCTTTTGATGTAGATGACAGGCCTAGTAAAGATTTACTGATGTGTCAATTGATAACATTCAGCCTAAACTTAGAACTAATGAGTATTAACTTTAATACGAAAAGCTTGAGTTTAGAATTTAGAATTTAGAATAAAGAACGGCTAATTACTTTTTAAACTACTCAATATATACTTACTCTATGCCTAGACATAAACAGCACGAAAAACAGCTTCGAGAGCAAATCACACAACAGGCTGCACGCCTGATGAGTGAAAGCGGAATTCGTGATTTTCAAATAGCGAAACAAAAAGCTGCCGTAGCTCTTGGTGTTACCGCAGGCAAGCATATGCCAAGTAACTGTGAAATTGAAAAGGCAGTGATTGCATACCAGCGTTTGTTTGAAGCGGATGAACATCCTGCTAGAATATTAAATCTTAGGCGTATCGCCGAAGAAGCTATGTCATTTCTTGCACAATTTAATCCACGTTTAACAGGTTCTGTATTAGCTGGCACAGCAACTCGTCATGCACCAATCGAATTACATTTATTCTGCGACTACCCTGAACAAGTGAATATTGTATTAATGGATGCAAGAATTCCATACGAAGAGAAAATAAAACGAATGCATCTGCGTACAGACGAATATGCTGATTATCCGTTATTAGAATTTTTGGTGGATGAAGTAAAAATTGAATTAGTGTTGTTTTCACAACATGAGCTACGACAAGCTCCGCTTAGTCCAGTTGATGGAAAACCCATTGCAAGAGCAAGCTTGGCAAATATGAAAGAACCTCAGACTAGCTCTGCTGTTGAATGAGTTATTAATTAAGTCCCTAGTAAAGCCCGTGGTGATGATAGTGGAGGGACATTCTTCAGAAAAGTTAATGGCACTTGAGGCTAATATGTAGGCTCGTAGAGAGATATTTAGCTTGATATTTAACACAGTCTTTGGTTTTTAATAATAGTAAGATCGTTATTATGATTTGATTAAAGACTCTTTAATATGGTGGTTCAATCAATTTGCCGCTAAGGCGAAGTTTGTTGCAGTAGCGATTAGTAATGTTTTTAGTGTAGCCATTTCTGTTAGGGAGTCAGATCGTAATAATAAATAAGCGTGTTAATACAATGAGATGGCACTATGAGCTATTCATAGTCGGCTTAGATGAGTAGTGGTAGAAATTTTATAAAAGGATGCTACTCAGTTTATTTAAGAAAATTTCTCCTGTTATAGTGATCTATCAATTTTCAAATGTTATGTTATGCTTACATTATAAAAATAAGGTGATAATTTCACCGAGTGATTGTATTGCGACCTGATGTCAATTGTCAATTAGTGTGATCTACATGCAGTACTTACTGTATGTATTTGTATATCATTATTTCTAACAAGAAGTAATGAAATAAATCAGGTACAACGTGATGAAAAAAACTTTAAGTAAATTACTAGGCAAAACTACCTCAAGTGTCCGCATTGCTCTTGGGTTTAAGGCCAGTAAGAATGTTAATAGTCGGCAGCAGAAAAAACTGAGCGAAGCAATTGTTTGTCATGACTATCGTAAAATAAAAAAAATGTTGGCCAAAGGAATTTCATTAAGTCATCTCAAAAGTCTGTATGGCACTGTCATACATGGTATTTATCGTCTTACCGATGGTGATATTAAATCTTTGAACTTTTTCTTAGATCGTGGTGTGGACTATACTGCACGCGACTCTTCTCACAAAACAATACTTGATACTTTAATAGCGGATGATCGACTGGATGTACTGAAGGCGCTGATTCAACGCCAACCATTTGCAGTGCTAGACTCAAGCGAGTTTATGACAGTGGCCCAGGCAGCTATTTATAATCAGCAGGAAGAACTGATTAAGTGTATTATTGAATTCTCTGCTGAACGTGATGATTTCGATGAAATTGTTGCAGATATGTTGTTTGAGACGGTATTGCAAGACAATTTAACGTTAGCAAGATTAATTTTAAAAAATAAGTTTAATAGGAAACGGACTTGGCAAAATGGAGGCTCATTATTACACTTTGTTAAATCAACCGAAATGCTTGCCTTAATGGTTAAGCAAGGACTTAATGTTAATCATAAAGATGAATGTGGCCTCAGCGTCATATCAAAGTTAGTAGTGGAAAATCAGGAGCCTTTAGTTTTGGCTATGTTGAAGCTTGAACCTGAGCTTTCAGATGATGTTGCTGGAATATATGAGTTAGTGATTACGGCAGCTAAAAATAATAGTATCCACGTTATTGAAGCGTTATTACGGTTTGAAAGAGGGCAGAATACAAACAAAGTAGTAAGTGAGAAGCGTAACAATTTTTGTCGTGAGGTATTGTGCCAAGTGATTGAAGACCGTTGCAGTCTTGATGTCATAAAATTCTTAGTCAATTACGGTGCAGAAATTAACGGCCGTAATTTTTATAATCAAACACCATTGATGATCGCTTGTATCAAAAACAATCCCTACTATATTCGGTATTTAACAGCATTAAATGTTAATGTTAATTTGGTCGATGACTTTGGTCGTAGTGCCTTATTATACGCAATAATTAATCGAAGCAATAAATGCATTAAAGTGTTACTTGCTAATAATGTTGATATTAAGCTGGCCGACAATAAAGGTTTTGACGTGGCAATGCATTGTTTTGTGTCAGGTAACAAATTTATCGCTGATTTGTTGATTCAAAAAAACATAGTGTTACTTAAAAAATACGATGATAAGAAAACCAGCCTAATTTTTGCCGCGATGGCAGGCAATACTGATATGGTTACTTATCTGATTGAGGCCGGCGCTGACTATGATATGGCTGACAAAAAAAAGCGTACAGCATTAATGTATGCTGCGGCCAATAATCACCTAGACAGTGTGCGAATATTAATTGAAGCCAATGCCAATATTTCGCTCAAAGACAAAAATGGCCATACTGCTGCAGACATGGCTAAGACGAACGAAGTCGCAAATTTATTTATGTGTGTATTCCCACGGTCTGTGCCTGTGACAAAAAATAGGGAATCGTTAATAGAGTCTCCCTCCAGCCTCTGATTGAGTCTGGTGGATAAGATACTTTTAAGAGTGGTGTAACAGCCATTATGAGTGAATCAGAACCTTTCTACATCATAATGGCGACCTTGATCACTGCAAGCCATTTGGGTTTAGAGTCGTGCAACCCCACTGGCGCGTGCAGCAGCTGATATTGCGGCAGGCACTGTGTCGATTAATCTTGGGTCCAAAGGTTTGGGGATAATATAGTCTTTTCCAAATTCCAAGGCCGTGACGTTATAGGCACGTAATACTTCTTTGGGAACTTCTTGTTTCGCGAGTTCACGTAAAGCATGAACAGCAGCCACCTGCATCTCGGTATTAATACAGCTAGCACGAACATCCAGTGCTCCACGAAAAATAAATGGAAAGCCTAATACATTGTTCACTTGATTAGGATAATCGCTTCTACCTGTCGCCATAATTAAATCATCACGGACTGCCAATGCTAATTCTGGGCGAATCTCAGGGTCAGGATTGGATAAAGCAAATACTACGGGATGAGAGGCCATAGAAGCGATCATTGCCTCATTGACTATATCAGGCCCAGATACTCCAATAAAAACATCAGCATCCTGCATAGCTTCTTCAAGTGTACGTAATGGTGTTTCGTGAGCAAATTGTTGTTTAAATTCATTAAGGTCATCACGACCAGAATGGATAACTCCTTTACGGTCGATCATGTATATATTTTCTTTGCTTGCACCAAGTGAATCAAGCAAGCGCATTGACGCAATGCCAGCAGCGCCTGCTCCAACACAGACTATTTTTGCTTCTGCAATCTTTTTATTATATAAGTCCAGGGCATTGAGCAAGCCGGCACAAATAATAATCGCCGTGCCGTGCTGATCGTCATGAAAGACGGGGATGTTGAGTCGTTTACTTAATTCAGTCTCTATATAAAAACATTCAGGTGCTTTAATGTCTTCGAGATTAATGCCACCAAATGTTGGCGCAATACGTTCAACAGTGTCAATAAATTTATCAGGATCCAGTTCGTCAATTTCAATGTCAAAAACGTCAATATTGGCAAACCGTTTAAACAAAACTCCCTTGCCTTCCATTACAGGTTTGCCCGCCAGAGCCCCGACATTTCCTAGTCCTAGCACTGCAGTGCCATTGGTGATCACTCCTACTAAATTTCCTAATGAGGTATATCGATAGGCATCCTCTGGGTTTTCTGCGATTGCGCGGACAGGCGCAGCGACTCCTGGAGTATAGGCCAGGGACAAGTCGCGCTGACTTTGACAAGACTTAGTGACCTGAATGGCAATTTTACCGGGAGTCGGTAATGCATGATAGTCTAACGCATCTTGTTTCAGAGTGTCTTCGTTGAGGGTTGATATGACTCGTGCTTTATCTGGCATAAAATTTCCTGGTATCGTGCTGTGTAATAAGAGACCAATAAGTTTAGTTTATTTATGAAACGTCATTAATGAAATCAGTTTTATTAGCATGTTTGAGTGTTAGTGTA
>UOFL01000186.1_pt1 | contig 25286 bp, 18 predicted proteins | sample 1990081 | NCBI WGS metagenome assembly UOFL01 (sample SAMEA4728526, study PRJEB27164) | hydrothermal vent metagenome | biome: marine basaltic hydrothermal vent biome; feature: marine hydrothermal vent; material: mineral | place: Pacific Ocean | collected 2011-06-14/2011-07-23 | depth 1741 m | reverse complement strand
GTATTAGTCACTCTATCTTTACCAGGAATTTTTGATGGCTTAACTACTAGAGTTTTGATTTTTCGTGCGGCACTACTATAGTCATTATCAATTAAGCACACACGTTCTAGTGCTTTTATATAGACGGGTGCCATGCCTGGCGTTGTAGTTTGTTTAATAGAATTAAATGCTTTCCAGTCTACTTCCACTGATAGATTTGATTGACATTGCTTATTAAAGCTTTGAATGGCCGTTTGAATATTTTTATGTGCGGCTTCCTTATTGGCTGCCAGACCTTGCGATTTTTGGTATTGACTAATGACTTTTACGGCGACAGAGGGCTTAGCATTTTCTACAAATACCATTTTAATAGTTCGCTTACGAAAAATATTTAATTCGTAGTATTCATGAGTCCTTCCTTTGTAAAAAATAGTATTACCATGCGATGTAAAACTTCTACTGTTATAACCAATTAGTTGGTAATAAAAATTCGGCTTACGTTTGAATACTCGCTTGTAAAGTAGCGTTTTATTATCATAGTCGTGCTTGAAGTTCTTATATAAAAATAAGAATCTGTTATTGGTATAGGGCACCACGATAAGGCGAGCATTGACATGTTCATTGATGCTTTTAAATATTTTTGTATTCGTTTTAGTGGTCTGTTGCTTGCCCACTATTCTCTCCGACTGTTGAATTTTGTCATATTTTATCGTGCTTGTTAGTTTCTGTTGTTTGTTTTTGTTGTTGCCAAGGGGGGTTACTTTTATAGGAGTAGTTAGTGGTGTTTTAATAATGGGTTCTGTTATTTTTACATGATCTCCTTTTAGTAAATCAAATGAAAATAAAGTAATGCCAATAATTGTGAATGACATGATTAATGCTAGGCTGGTGAGTAATTTAAATCGAAATCGATCGGGCTTTTTTTTAGCTGGAAAATTTAGATTGACCGCAGTTTTTGTTAAGTCAGGGAGTCGCTGGTTTGTTAATGATTGTAGAACTTGAGTCGTCGTTTGTGGGCGATTCTCTGGATAAATTTCCAAGAGCCAATCGACAATCTGCAAAAAATAACGACTATATAAAGTTTGGTTTACTTTAGTTACAGTGACTAATGGATCTGGATTGCTAGAGCGTAAGGTGTTAAATCGATCAACAGCATTAAGTGCTACATTCCCTGTAATAGAAAAGTAGAATGTTGCACCAAGACTATAGAGGTCTGTTGCAGCAGTTTGTGGTATGTTACCGGAGTATTGTTCGAACGGTGCGAAACCCTCAGTAACGATTCCAGTGAGAGATTGAGTTTGTCGGGTTAATGCTTGACGTGCGGAACCAAAATCAATCAGTAACGGTTCGCCGTTTTCACGAAGATAAATATTGCTGGGTTTTATATCGCGGTGTAAAAATCCTTGCTCATGAATGGTCTTTAGACCTTGAAGAATGCAAATCATTAAGTGTGTCAGTATCGATTCATCTGGCTGAGGATGTTGTTGTAAATACTCTTTGAATGTCTGCCCATGTTCATATTCCATGACCAAATAAGCTGTCCCATTAGTTTTAAAATAACGTACGACGCGAACGATATTGCTATGTTTGAACCGGGCTAGGGTGCGTCCCTCCTCAATAAATTGCTCAAGTCCATAGCGAAAGTTTTCAAAATCATCGCTAGTTCTAGGTATCACTGTGCTGTTTTCTTCACGCCATGCAAGTTGAACCGGTAAGTATTCTTTAATTGCAACGATGTGTTTAAGTTGAGTGTCAAGTGCTTTATAGGTAATGCCAAAGCCTCCAGAACCAATCGCTTCAATTATTTCGTAAACATCAAGCTGAGTACCTGTTGGTAGCGCATGACTAAATTCTTTGCGGTGCATTCTAGTGAGGTCCCCGAGTGATATTACTAAAGTGATATTATTAATAGGTATAGTATTATACCATTACTTTCATTGATAATTTATGATTTTAGGATGAATGGACGTGTTTAACAACAGTTATATATTGCTTGAGTAAGGTTTGTGAAGTGTGTCGTGAAGTGTGTCGTGAAGTGTGTCGTGAAGTGTGTCGTGAAGTGTGTTGTGTGAGGCGCGGTCAAGTTGTGATGAGGTCTAGCAACGCTAACAGTTTAAAAGTAGTGGAAAGTAGGTGGAGCGATAATTATTTTGCAATCTCATATCGGTAAACATAATGTGTCTTAGTAATGTTACATGGCAGTAGGACGATAACTTTATATCTTTGACAGTTGTCTTCCTTTTTCGCTCGTTTTGTATGTTAGTGATTTTTGAAAAGATAATTCAGTGACTCCCCAGAAAGTAAAATAATAAGACGTAATAATACGACCAAGATGGGCCGTTCGAGAAGTTGTGTCGCTTGTGAAGCCATGTGTTAGTATTAAACACTAGTGGTTAAGTGAGAGAAAATCTATGTGTGTTTTTACAAGAGAGATTGATTATGTCACTTCGACGAGAATTTTTGCTCGTATAGAGCATGCTCGCCAAGCAATTATATATGACATGTATCTTTCTACTGATGTTGAAACTGCAATGGTATTGCCTATACCAGTCGCAAAAAATCATGCCGACAATGCTGTCGATTTTATTGATTTATCACATTATGAAGATATTTTTATAGATATTAATGCACTATTTCCTAAATCACGCGGCCCTGTTGCTGCGTCGGTGAGTCCAGGCGGCTCGTTAAATGTAGTACAGGTAGGTGTATTTGAAGCCTCTTATGTGCCAACGATGGGCGATTTTAGTCGTCTTGATCCAAGGTTTAGGTTGAATGAAGATTTTTTTCAAAAACTCCCTGCATATAAAGATTATGGCTTTGTTGTTTTTCAATTAGAGCCTGGTAAATCTCAGGTTCATCCAATGGCATTTTGGTTTCCCACGCGCCATAGTGACCGTTTGTTTTTTCCGACAGTGCATATGCATCATGGTGAAGTACATAAACAAGATGAATATAATCATGTGCTTTATGGGCAAGGAAATATTTTGGATCGAGCCGGAGGGGCTGTAACCCAAAAGACTGTGGGAGGAGATAAAATTAAAGTTGTCATGACTAGGTCTCAAGGTTTGGTTTCGTCTGAGTCTGAAATTTACAAATATACTCTCTTGGGCCACTTAAAGAATAAGGATACATGGTTTCAACTAAAAGGTGAGTGACAGCGAAAATATTATGTCAAATATAATGGTTTCGGTATCGAATTTTGGTCGGAGGCGGGCTTTCCCAAAATTTGTTTTAGTCCTTTGTCATCTCATCCTGAAAATCCTTAGTAAGAGATTAATGAATTTAAAGAATCCACGAAGTATAGAGAATATTTGAGTGCTGTTACTAGGCATGGTTTCCGGATTAGCTGAGTCTATACTTTGTAGTTTGCTTGGTAGCCATCTGAATAGCATTTTTAATACATCACGTGAATTTGCGGTTTCACCTAATATTTTTTGATGAGTAATGTGTAGTTCAATAAAACTGTTATTTTTTAGAGTTAAAGTGAATATGCTGTCAATTCCGTGTTGAATAAAAGGTTCATCATTATTTGCAGAATATCGCCATGAAGTTATGTCGTTATAAGAAATTTTAGTTTTTTCATGTTGATGAGTATTGACTGATGAGCTTGGCGTCACTTCGTAGTAGATAATGTCGCTATTAAGTTCAATATTTATTTTTGCGGCATAAATGAAGTATGCTATGGCCATTGAGGCTGCAATGATCGAAAAAATTGATATTAATACTACAAATGCGCTTGGCTTTAGAGGTGTTATAAAATATAAAAATAGTGTAATGACGACAAATGATACAATCCATACTTGAATGGTGTTATTTGAGTAAGCTGTTCTATTTAGTTGTATAGTCTTTCTTTTGTTGTGCATTACTTGTCCTTCTATTCGGGCTTGCCTGTGTGCAGTTCAAGAGGCGAGTAGTTTGGTAAAAAGTATTATGGGTTTAGGATTTATTTTTTCAAATTTAATTCATTCATTTGTTAAAATTTTGAAGTGTTCCTTGTAGAGTAGAAATATCTATTAAATGAGTTCATTTGAAATTGTATAATAAATCAATAATGCTGAACCTTAGGTGAATGGTGAATGGTGATGGTGAGTGTGAGTGGTCTTTTGATTATGTGTATGATCTAAGGTGTAGGTTATTGTCGCTTATATGTAAGTAGACAATTATTGAGGCCTTTAATAAACGGTGTTTAATTAAAGGCCGTTTGTTATGATTTAATGTTTTAAACGTTGTTCAATATACGGTAAATTTCTAGTGTCTAGTTTTCGAGCTTTTCTCTCACGGGTTGCTTAGTTTCAGTGATAGGTCTGGTGTGGTATGTTTTGCTAGCTTCCCTAATGGTTTTGAATAAAGTTTTAAACTCATAAGATGTTTATGCTTTATTGAAAAGCTATACTTAATATTATTAAGTTTACTTATTGATTGTTTTATAATGGAATATTTCTCACGTAAAGCGTTTCGTTCAGTACTATTTTTATCGGGAGTTTTCTGGGTTTTGAATTTATTCAGTTGGCTTGTGATGAGATTTAGATTATTTTCTTTTTTGCTAATTTCTTTGATGTGTTTCTGAATTGGACCTTTTATCTCCTTTTTTATCACATTACTAATAATATTGCTTTCATACTCATAAGCCCTGGTTTGGTCTCTTAGTTCTTTAATGGTGACTTGTAATTTATTTATTAGCTCTCTCTTATTTTGAATATCAAGTCTGAGTGCTTCTAGGCTTTTTTTACTGTTAGTTGCAAGTAATTGAAGCTCGTTTTTAAGCTTTGTAATGGAGTTATTTCTTTTTTCTAAATCACTTTGAAGCTCTGCTCTTTTTGTAAATGCGTCGGTAGTCTGTTTCTCTAAGCTATCCACTTCTTTTTTCAGAGTAATAATTCGTTTACTTATAATATTTTTTTCCTTGATTTTGTTTGAGACTGTTAACATCTTCAGTTTTCTTTTAGACGATTCGAGGGCTTTATTTTTTGTTTCTAACTGATCCTCATAACTCAAATATCGGCTATTGGCTTTTGCTAATTCTAGGTCTTGCAGTTGCCGTATCTTTTTGAGTTCAGCAAGTCGCTGATTTTTAATCAGCTTCTCAACAGCAGGAAACTTAAGGCCAATAACATCATTGTTATCATTGATAAATGTACTAATGATTCTTAATCGTTTCGCGCCTATCTCATCAAGGTTATTTTGGCTGGTGATGGTCGTTAATGTTTTGACTACTTGGAATTGAAGTCGTTTTTGTTCGATTTTATTGCTAACATTTGCCACTGCCCAAGGACCTAAAACACTTGCCAATATAACAACAATGACAGATGGTTTTAATAAGTTGTTGACTAATTGTTGCGCTAATGTCGGGTTGAAGGGTATCGGTTCCTCGACCGTGTTTTCTTTCTCTTTGGAGGGGGCCTTTTCCATTTTAATGTTCCTTAATATAGTTAGAAAGCTCCAGTTAAGTCATGGCGGAGATCTTGCCGTATTTAAAGATCAGCGGCTATGTCAGTTGTGTCAATAACTTGGCAATTAGTGTCGACACTTGTTTTGACGCTGATATTTATAAGCAGATATTCCATGCTCTTAAGTCGAGGCTTATTAGTAGAGTATGTTTAATAAACTAGATTACTAACAACTAACAACTAACAACTAACAACTCACAATTAACAAAATGACCAAAAAGGACGGTGGTTACGCAAGCGGTTGATTGGTCGGTGATTGAGAATCCGAAATAAAGTAGGTTTTTTCTCAAGTGCTCTAAAAGTCACGCATCCAATTAACCGTATATTAGGCTATTTACGAACTAAGTATATATCTTGTTTTCAAAAAGTAAATTACACTGTTAGTTGCGAATTAACAGTGTGTTAATGATGTGTTGTAACAGCGGGGTAGATCCCAATAGGTTGTTCAATTTCGTTCAGTTGGGTGCAAGGCGGGTGAGCAAGTCGGAGAAGAGGCTTTACTCGAACTAGCCTATTGAAGCTGATTTAATGCTGAGGGCTATACTGAGTAAAGGGTGTATCATATCATGATATTCGGCTGAGAGTTTTGCAAAAGAAGTGATCGAGAAAGGGGCTGCCTAACACTGCCTAAATAACAGTAATGGTATGCTTGGCATAGAGATTATCAGTCACTTGGCCTTGGCATTATTAAAGGATACATCTAGTACAAATTGTAGCAAAGACTATTATTTATTAACGTTCTATATTTTAATGTTCTAAAATCTTAAGGCTTACATTTGTGAAGTATAATAAGATGCCTCTTAATTGTAACTCATTTATATGTTAATAAGTGGTTCGACACAATAAAATGAAAAATGAAACGACTCAGTATACATTTGAATTAAATTTACTAAAGCAATTGGCTTCACAGAAGGCAATTGATATTCGTTTTAATCAGCTTATTCGCTATTTATATGCCAATGATGCATCACTATATCAACAGCAACCACTAGCAGTCGCTTTTCCAAAATCGACGGTAGAATGTTCTCAAATCATAAAATTTGCATGTGAGCATAAGTTGCCGACTATCGTTCGTGGAGGAGGGACGAGTCTTGCGGGACAGGTTGTCGGTCAAGTGTTGGTGCTCGACCTGTCTCGTTACATGACTGATATTCTGGATATCAATACAAGAAAATCGACTGCACGAGTACAGCCAGGGGTTACTTTGGATGAGTTAAATGCTGCTCTTAAATCGTCTCACTTGAAATTTGCGCCTGATCCATCAACACAAAATCGTGCCAATATTGGTGGTGTGATTGGAAATAATGCGTGGGGAATTCATTATCCACTTTATGGAAGTACGCGCGACCAACTAGTGAGTCTAGAACTAATATTAAGTAATGGTGATGTGGTTGAGTGTGACGATCTAACAAGCGAGCAACTTGATATAAAGCGATCCCAGTCGGGTTTGGAAGGAAATATATACCGTACAGTGATGTCTGAATTGACCCAGCACCAAAAAATTATTAAGCAAAAATATCCCCAGCAAGTACCCAATAATATGGCTTATGCATTAGACGTTATGTTGCAGCAGCGACCGTGGAATAAAAGGGGTGACGAATTCAACTTGTCATCACTTATTTGTGGCAGTGAAGGAAGTCTAGGAATAGTGACTGAGGCAACTGTCAAGCTGGTAAGAGACAATGTAGAAACAATCGTTATAGCAGTTCATTTTGATTTGATGTCTGAGGCCTTACAAACCAATATTGTGGTAATGAAAATGCAGTGCTCTGCAGTAGAGCTGCTTGATGAATTTATTCTCGACGCCGCCAGAATAAACCTGAAACAAAAGCGATGTACCGATTGGATAAAAGGGAACCCAAAAGCCATTCTATTTATTGAACTAACAGCCAGTGCGAATACGTCACTTGATGATAGAAAATCACAGCTGCTAAGTCGTTTACGGCAGTTAAAGTTAGGATATGAATATGTCTTGTTCGAGGGGGAGTCGGTATTAGATGCTTGGAATTTACGGCGTGCAGGACTTGGCCTGTTAATGGGAATGAAAGGCTCAAAAAAGCCTATTACTTTTATAGAAGATAGTGCGGTGCCTATTGAACAATTACCTGATTTTGTGGTGGACATTGAACAGCTGATGATCAAAGAGAATCTGCAATGTGTGTATTATGGTTCAATCGCTGCGGGATTGATTCATCTACGTCCATTATTAGACATTCGTTTAGAATTAGATCGTAAAAAAATGCAGCGAGTAGCCAATCGAGTCGCTACTTTATTGTGTCAGTATAAAGGTTCGATGTCTGCTAAGCATGGCGATGGCAGAGTGCGGGCACCTTATATCAAAGAACAATTAGGTGAAGAAATATTGACAGTGTTACAGTCTATTAAAACCGCATTTGACCCCAACGAGATTTTTAACAGTAACTCGCTCAAGATAACCTCACTAACTCAGGACGCATCTAAGCAAAGTAATCACAAGCAGAGTTCGTCTAGTGATAATGCAATCTCCCAAAATGCTCATAGCCAGAGTTCGTCTACTCGGCGGTCACGTAGCTATAAGCCGCTTACTAGTAGCATGCTGAATGCCAATCTTAGAGTGAATATAGAATTTAAGCATTCTGAAAAATTGATTAGTTATTTTGACTGGAGCAAACAAGAAGGGTTCGATCATGTAGTTAATCAGTGTAATGGTGCAGCAGAATGCCGTAAACGGAGTGGACCAGGCACAATGTGTCCCTCTTATCGAGTGACACGAGAAGAGCAAGATTCCCCTCGAGGTCGAGCTAACTTATTACGTCAAGTTGTACAGGATGATGGCGGGGCAATAACTGATCCATTGATTCATGAAGTATTGGAGTTATGTATCAGCTGTAAGGCTTGCTACAGTGAATGTCCTGCTAACGTTGATATAGCGAGGCTTAAGGCCGAACATTTGCAGCATTATCATACTAAGTACGGGTTGCCTTTGCGAGTGCGCTTTATTCGCCAATTGGATTTTTTAAGTAAGCTGGCAAGCCAAACGTCTCCTAGACTGATTAATTTTATTGCTAACAAAAAAATAGTAAAAAAATTGTTGAGTTTGAGTAATAAACGTAGCTTGCCACTATTGGCAGAAAAAACTTTCAGTCAACACTGCTCACTGCAACGGCAATCCAGTGTTAACAACATTAATAGTGATGAGTGTGATTTGGCTCGTGATATGAATAAACTTTATTCGAAAAAGAGTCATACGAATGAGCTTGTTGGTAAAAAAGTATTACTACTCAACGATCTTTTCACTGAATATTATGATGTGCAAGTGGGTGAGGCTGCATTAGCTGTTTTACAAGCAGCGGGTTATGACGTAATAGTGTCACCTTGTTTCTCCTCCCTGCGAACGGTACTAAGTCAGGGCTTAATTATTTCTGCAAAACAACGACTATCAGAAGTCATTAGTTATTTATACGCTTACGCTAAAAATAGTATACCGATTATTGGTTTGGAGCCCTCCGAAATTTTAACCTATCGAGATGAAGCGCTAGCGTTAGCTAATAGTTCTGAGCAACAACGACAAATAGAAGAGGTGGCGAAAAATATTTATTATTTTGACGAGTTTGTAGCCTCAAGAGATGAAGTGTTTTCACTACTAACTTTTCATTGGGAAAAAGAAAACCCCCAATTTCATTTGCATGGACACTGCCATCAAAAATCACTCATTGGTCTTGATTCGACTAAGCAAGTATTGTCTTTAATCCCCGATGCGACAGTGACTGAAATTCCTTCTGGCTGTTGTGGGTTGGCAGGTTTGTTTGGTTATGAAAAAGAGCATTATGATCTCTCCATGCAAATTGGCGAGCTGGTTCTTTTTCCTGCACTACGTATACTTGGATCAAGTGATATTGTAGTGGCAACAGGTACTAGTTGTCGCCATCAGATTGCACATGCGGTCAAGTCGATAGCTTTGCATCCAGCACAAGTGTTATACAAAGCACTACAGTAGTCAGTCTCTAAATATTCTATCTTACTTATGCCACTGCTTGAGATGATTTAATCACATGTTGTGCTTGAGCCGGTAAAAAATATTGATACACAGGTGCTGAATGTAAAGGGTTATGAGCATTAAATTTCAAGCCGTATAAGGAAAATAAGCGCTCCGCAAATTCTTTATCCATTTCCCTGCGTGATACTAGTTCCAATAATTTTCCATTGTTAATGATATTGGGGAGGTTCTCACTGATTTTCACTAATTCTTGTTTAAGTGCCTGTGGAACTTTAGTCTCTCTTTCAGGTGAAGTGAATACTTGTAATAGCAGGCCAGAAGTATAGTGACCAGTGGGGCTCATTATATTGATGCCACGCTTCTTAAGGGCATGCATTACATCGCTTAAAGGTACAGCGACACGTTGATTGTTAATTAATGTGGTAGCGCGCATAGCAAGGTGGTGTGCAGTAAAGCCATAGACCTTGTTCCAGTGTTGAATGATTTGATTGGGGTGTTTGTCATCAGACTGGTCTATAAATAGCCGTAATATTTGACCATTATCTAATATTTTATACACTGGGTAAGCATTCCATCCATCAGGGAATTGATAATAGGCTTCGGTGGTGACTTGGGAGGCTACATAACCATGTTCGTCAATCAGAAGTTTTGCCACTTGTTCGGCATCGTGATTTTTTTGATTGCCACAACGAATAGCGAGATGATCGAAGTGCACGTTCCATCCGCAATCGTGAGCCATTTCCAGTAGGCTTATATCTGCTTTGCTGTTGAGTAACGATTCGATGGCTTTCACTGCACAGTATACATCAAGATTTTTAACCCAGTCAGCTATTATCGTAACTTGTTGTGTTGTTAAAGTGATTGCGGAATCGAGTATGTCATTTAGGAACTCTTGTGCGAATGGGGAGACTTTATCAGCAATAGACGGAATGTCTGTTTCAAAGACTGTGCTGGCCCGTGCAGCGTGATAAGCAGAAATGAAACTTTTAGAGTCTGTCACCTTGGCAAAAAAATGAGCGGCGGTAGCGGTTGATGGTGTCGTGATAAAAGGAGTTAGATCAAGGATAGCTTTCTCATTCTCGCTGCGGATTGCTTGGAGTTTATGGGAAAATTCAGGATGGGCCTTAAGGGTTTCTTCCTGTGTCAGTAAGTCGTCTGCCAGGGCCGAGGCGAACTGGTTAAACTCTTGTTTCATACTGTTTTCCTTATCGTATCAAATTCACTGTAGCACTATATCTCTGCTGAGGGATATTAGGATCTCATGTTAATTAGGGTCTATATTTAACTTAGTCGTCTATTTATTTAACGCCTATATTTATTTGAACCTTAGATGTATTTGAACCTTACTAATTTAGAGTCTATATTTATTTAGAGTCTATATTTATTTAGAGTCTATATTAATAAGTATAGTGTGCTTTGCAGGAGATGAAATTTGACAAAACGTACCGTGCTGGTCCTTGGAGCAGGTAAAATAGGTTCGCTAATTACTTGTTTATTATCAGATTCCGGGGAATATTCCCTAATATTGGCAAGCCTAGAGCTTGAGCAAGCTGAAAAATTAGTAAGTGACTTGTCTCTGCCTCATGTTACTACCTTGGATCTAGATGCTCAAAATAAGGAGGCACTGAAGTCTGTAATGCAACAACATCCATTTGATGCAGTGATTTCGAGCTTACCTTATTATTGTAATCCAGTAGTGGCAGATTTGTGTGCTGAATTAAATTTAAATTATTTTGACCTGACCGAAGATGTTGAAGTCACGCGACATATTCAAAAAATTTCAAGCGGACTGAATAATGTTTTTATGCCTCAATGTGGACTAGCGCCAGGGATTATTAGTATTGCAGCGAATGACATTATGCGTCATTTTGAAACAATCGATACTGTGAAGATGCGTGTAGGCGCATTGCCCGTAAATCCTAATAATGTTCTTAAATATTCGCTCACTTGGTCTACCGACGGACTCATTAATGAATATGGTAATACCTGTTATGGAATTAAGGATGGTGAGCCTATAGCGTTGCAACCATTAGAAGGGTTTGAAACTATTTCTCTGGACGGCATTTTATATGAAGCCTTTAATACCTCTGGTGGTCTGGGGACTCTGGCCGAGACTTATGCGGGCAAAGTGGATAACATGAATTATAAAACTATGCGCTATCCCGGACATTGCAAAAAAATTATTTTATTGATGAATGATTTAAGGCTCAACAATGATAGAGAGACATTAAAAAGAATTCTTGAGGGGGCTATCCCAAAAACTTTACAAGATGTTGTTCTAATTTACGTGGCAGTGACAGGGTTCAAGGATGGGCAACTGTTCGAAGAAAACTATGTTAAAAAAGTGTATCCCCAAACCATCGCAGGAATAACTTGGTCGTCAATACAGGTCACGACTGCAAGCGGAATATGCAGTGTGATGGATATAGTTCTTAATAGTCCTGAGCGATTTAGTGGCTTTGAAACTCAGGAGAGCATCGCTCTAGATGAAGTGCTTACTAATCGTTTCGGACATTATTATGGTGAATAAAAAAAATATTTTGAAGACGTTGAATATTAGCGACTTGAATTCAGCGACCTGTTTTGGGCGTAATCAATGGAGTAGCACTAGTGACAATGTGCTCGAGTCATTAAGTCCTGCTGACGGCGAGGTTATTGCCAAGGTGAATACCTGTAGTCCTCAGGATTATGAAGCCGTAATCACAGCAAGTACTAAAGCCCAGCAAGATTGGTCCATGATCCCAGCGCCTGCACGCGGTGAATTTGTTCGGCAAATTGGCAACGCTTTACGAGAGAAAAAAGATGCCTTAGGCAGTTTAGTCGCATGGGAAATGGGGAAAATCAAGCAAGAAGGGGACGGTGAAGTTCAGGAAATGATAGATATGGCAGACCTTGCTGTTGGATTATCACGACAACTGTTTGGTAAAACCATGCATTCTGAGCGTCCGTTGCATCGTATGTATGAGCAATGGCACCCGATTGGTGTAGTAGGGGTGATTTCTGCTTTCAATTTTCCAGTCGCAGTGTGGGCCTGGAATGCATTTGTAGCTGCTATTTGTGGAAATACTGTCGTATGGAAACCTTCGTCTAAAACGCCTTTGTGTGCCATAGCAGTTCAACACCTTTGTAATAAAGTGATGCATGAAATGGATCATAATGGAATTTTTTCAATGTTTGTTCCCACCCAAAAAGAGACCTCGCAAGCCTTTGTTGAGGATTCACGAGTGAAGCTACTCTCTTTTACAGGATCAAGTGGAGTAGGGCATTATGTGGCTGAAACAGTGGCCAAACGCCTCGGAAGAAGCCTGTTAGAGTGTAGTGGTAATAACGCTATTATTGTGGATGACACGGCAGATTTGAGTTTGGCAACACCAGCAATTGTGTTTGGCTCAGTAGGCACGGCGGGACAACGTTGTACCTCAACACGGCGTTTATTTATTCATGACAAAATTTACGATTTATTGCTTAAAAAGTTATTGGATGCATACCAACAAATAAAGATCGGAGATCCGTTAAATTTGGGAGTGTTGATGGGTCCACTCATTGATGCAGCAGCAGTCAGTGATTTTAAACAAGCGGTAATCACAGCACAAGCACAAGGTGGGAAACTACTCACTGGTGGGAATATTTTTAATGACGAAATAATACAAGGTTTAGGAAATTTTGTAGAAGCGACTATCATAGAGATGGAATCCCAAAGTGACGTGGTACGACAAGAAACTTTTGCTCCTATATTATATGTGATGCGTTTTCATGATTTAGCAGATGCAATTACACAACAAAACTCTGTGCCACAAGGCTTATCTTCATCAATTTTCACGAATGACATGCGACATGCCGAACAGTTTCTCTCAACAGGTGGCAGCGATTGCGGGATAGCCAACGTCAATATAGGAACATCAGGCGCCGAAATTGGCGGGGCATTTGGTGGCGAAAAAGAAACCGGTGGAGGAAGAGAAGCCGGTTCAGATTGTTGGAAAGTGTATATGCGCAGACAGACCAATACCATAAACTGGGGCAGTGAACTCCCATTAGCTCAGGGAATAAAGTTCAAACTCTAACCTAAAATGAGGGGTCAATGGGGTCAGGTCTTGTAATCACGCATTTGTATGGTCTGACTTGATACTTACGGTTGCATGCTTGATTACAAGACCTGACCCCATACTTCACATACTTGTCTTCGCATCGATATGATGCGTATGTTATATTCATTGATATGCTAGATACTATTAGAAAAATAGAAACCCCTGAAGGTGTTGAGTTAGAGCTACGAGTCGTAGGGCTCATTCCTCGTGCGATTGCTTGGATTGTTGATACAGTTATTGTATTGCTTGTACTGATAATTATGCTTCCTACTATCCTTCTATTTGTGAAAACACTGGTTTTATCGCATGATCACTCTTTCATGCAGGGGGTATATTTAATAACGATTTTCATTGTATGGTGGTTCTACGATGTCTATTTCGAAGTGCGTAGGGGAGGAGCGACGCCTGGAAAAAAAATGATGGGTTTGATGGTTGTGCATGATGATGGGACTCCGATTAGCTGGAGTTCTTCGTTTACCCGTAACTTGTTACGGTCCGTCGATTTCATGCCGTTTGGATATTTTTTTGGATTTATTAGTTGTCTATGCAATAAAGACTTTAAGCGTCTGGGTGATCTTTCGGCAGGAACGGTGGTTGTTTACACAGATGCTTTCACGCGAGTCCCTCAACATATAGCGGTAAGCCCTATCGCTCCACCTCTTTCGTTTCTGCCTGATGAACAGCGCAGTATTTTGGATTATTATGAGCGTATTAATACTTTGTCTAATGAACGGGCAATTGAGTTGGGGCAAATACTCAATGAAGTGACTCTACAAAAAGGTCAGCAGAGTGTTACTACTATTTTGGGCTATGCCAATTGGGTATTAGGTAGAAAGTGAATCAGCACCAATTCGAATCATTACATGAAGAAACTTGGCAAAAATTTGGACATTGGATTGACTCAATGCAGTCAGCCTCTACCCGTAAAAAAATAAGCGCCAAAGAGATACAGAATATCCCACCATTATTTCGTAAGATATGTCATCATTTAGCAATGGCCAAGTTAAGAATGTACAGTCCTTATTTAATTTCTAGATTAAATCGACTGGTGCTGGATGGTCATTCAGTACTATACAGATCACGTGCAGGCATTGTCTCAAAACTATCCCATTTTTTACTGGTCGGTTTTCCTCAAGCCATACGACGCGACAAAATGTATGTATTGCTGTCAAGTTTAATATTTTACGGTATTTTTGTAGCAGTAGTGGTTGCTATTCAAGTTTGGCCTGATTTTGCAGTGACAGTTCTCGGACCTAAACAAATTTATGCAGTTGAGAATATGTATAATCCAAACTCAGGACACTTTGGAAGGTCAGACAATTCTTCAACCCAATTTCAGATGTTTGCACACTATATATTTAATAACATCAGTATCAGCTTTCGCATTTTTGCTGGTGGATTATTGCTAGGGGTAGGTACTTTATTTTACCTCGTGTTTAATGGCTTAGTGATAGGTGCAGTGGTGGGACACTTAGCAAAAATTGGGTTTTCGGTGACTATATTCCCATTCATTATAGGCCATGGATCATTCGAATTGACAGCCTTTGTGTTAGCGGCTGCGGCTGGATTCAAATTAGGCTATTCATATATCAATCCTGGTAGGATTGCTCGTATTGATGCTATCAAAAAAGCAGGAGGTGAGTGCGCAGTCATTTTATGGGGTGTATTTTTGATGTTAGTCATTGCTGCATTTATTGAAGCCTATTGGTCATCCCTAAGCGTCATCAGTGCTACTGTAAAATATATAGTAGGGGCGGGCTTGTGGTTTGCAGTAATTGCCTATTTTATATGGGTCGGACGTCGCCATGAAGTTTGAAGATTTAAATGCGGTCATTCGACCTCGAGCTTCCTGGGAAGCAACAGACCTTGGTGTTGCTATGGTGCGTAGACAATCGGCATTAATTTACATCAGTATGCTAATGTTTATTATTCCAATAGGAGTGTTAGCTTACCATTTATTCCAAGCAAATTTACTATACGCAGCCCTGCTAGTATGGTGGCTTAAACCTATTTATGATCGCACTACATTATATATTATTAGCCAGTCATTATTTGGTAGTCCACCTACTCTTCGCCAAACGCTTATCCACAGTGTTCTTGCCATATTTAAAAAGTTTCCTGAATTGTTGACTCGTTTATTTATTATTAATCGTTCATTTAGAATGCCTGTGACTGATCTTGAGGGCTTAAAGGGAAGGGCCAGATCTACACGGCTTAATGTGCTAACTGAAGGGGCGAGGGGTAAAGGGTTTGGCATTACGCTAATATTGCCGTTATTAGAAGTCATGATTACAATATCATTGATGTTACTACTTATTTTTTTACATCCCGAGCTTGAATTATTCAACGAAAATGAAAGTGCTGCATCAACCTTTACTATTTTTTATTATGAACACTACTGGTTGTTTGTCGTTTTTTACGCGCTGTACATCTTGTCTATCATCATTATTGAACCTATCTACGTGGCTTGCGGATTCGCACAGTATATTAACCGGCGAACGTATCTTGAAGCGTGGGATATTGAAATAGCATTTAATCATCTGGCACAGAGGCAGGTGAAAAAGCAATATGGAGCAGGTAAGGGACTCTTTTCAGTGGTGTTATCAATATTGATAGTATCGTTTATGGCAATAAGTTCTGAGCCAAGTTATGCCATTAATGATGCTCAACGTGACAAGCTTAGTCTTAGTGAATCGAAAATGAAAATTGACAAGGTGCTGAGCCGGAAAGAGTTCTCAACAACAGTCGAAGTAAAATATAGGGAGGGTGACTCGGAAAAATCTTTAAGTCGCTTGGCGGCAAACGATGATTTAAACTCATTTTTTAACTTTAATTTGAGCGAAATAGTGGAAGTTTTTCTTTGGCTATGTCTTATTGGAGGCGTTGTTGTGGCCGTAGTTTTTGCACGTAGATATATCAATCTGCATGGCTATGTTAAAAAAAATAAGCCAGCTGTTGATCCATCTGATGTCATTCTTGGTTTTGATTTGCGGCCTGAATCGTTACCGACTGATATTGTTGATGAGGCTCAGAAACTATGGAACTCTAATAATAAGCCTGATGCTATTAGTTTGTTATACCGTGCTGCACTCGTTAACTTCATTAGTCAGGATGGACTTCAGTTATTAGCAAGTGCGACTGAACGAGATTGCCTAAAAATAATCGAGCAACATAGTTCAAGCCAAAGAAGCCAGCTATTTAAAGCAATAGTCATTAGCTGGGAAAATATCGCTTATGCTCATCAAGTGCCAGATGATAAGAGTTTTAACCACTTATGTCACCAATGGCCATTACTTGAAGTGAAAAACTGATATGGTCCGAAAACTAGTTTTTCTATTCATTTTTACTATTTTTATAGCAGGTCTTTGGGTGTTTATTCCTGAGTATTTTGGGGGCACTAATAGTCGCCTAAAAACCAAGAAAGTGTATGTAGGGTATAGGGGCTATGCTGCGCAAAATAATTTATTGGCGGCGCATCGTTATTTAGAGCTACTAGGAGAAAAAGTCCATAGTCAGTATTTACTAAGCGGCGTTCTGAGTCGGGCAGGGCAATATGATTTTATCATGTTGTCTAAGCATGGTAGAAATCTTCCTCGCATTCAAACCATAGATTTGCTTGCATGGGTAAAAAAAGGTGGACGCCTAACCATAGGCCCACAAGTTGACAATGAAAAGGGACGACATAATAGTTTATTAAAAGAGTTGAATGTCATACAGTCTAGTTCACGCGATGACGCAGAGGGTCAGTTCAAATTTTTCGGTGGTGCTAGGATGCTCAACATTAATTTTAAGCAGGCTGTGCGTTTTATTTACAAAGGAGCAAGGCCATCGGAAACTATCAGTGACTCTAAGGGTGTACTGGCAATTAGAATTCAATATGGCGACGGGTCTGTGATTCTCTATGGCGATTTTTCTATTTTTAGTAATGCAAGAATTGCTTCTAAAGATCATGCTGCTTTACTGAGCGACACCACACAATTTCCGAAACCTGCGACGGTCTGGTTTATTTATGGCAGTGGACAGGCATCATTGCTGCAACTAGTATGGAAATATTTATGGATGTTTTTGCTGTCGCTCGCTGCTATTTTCGTCGTGTGGATATGGCGTGCATCTCATCGATTTGGCCCGCTATTGGCGAGAACGACTTTAAATAGACGTAGCTTGCTCGAGCATATTCATGCCGTGGCTTCACTGCAATGGAATAACAATGGGAGAGAAAATTTATTGTCTGCGTCGCGTCGTGCCATGCAACAGCGCATTGAGTCAAGGCATCCCGAGTGGCTGCAACTGAGTGATGTTGACTTTTTGTCTCGACTGTCTCAATCAAGCGGGTTATCTGAAGCGGTAACTGACTATGCAATCAAAGCAAAAAATATAAAATCGGAATATGATTTCTTAACGATAATCCAATCTCTTAATACAATCAGGAATTCACTATGACTACCAAAATTGTGTCGCTGCCCGACAATGTCGAGAGTGCGGCTGAAGTTGTGCAAACATTAAAAGAAGAAATTAGTCATGCGGTCGTGGGTCAAAGCAAGGTGGTGGAACAAACATTGATTGCCTTGCTGGCGGGTGGGCATGTACTCATTGAAGGCGCGCCAGGATTAGGTAAGACATTATTGGTACAAGCAATCGCTAAGACATTTAATGGACAGTTTTCGAGAATACAGTTTACTCCTGACTTAATGCCATCAGATGTATCAGGGCACTCATTGTATGATATGCAGACAGGGGAATTTCGTATACGAAAGGGGCCTGTATTTTCTAATATATTACTTGCCGATGAGATCAATCGTGCGCCTGCAAAAACTCAGGCAGCGCTACTTGAGGTGATGCAAGAACATCAGGTTACCATTGATTCTAAGGCCTATAAACTTGATGAGCCTTTTATGACTTTGGCCACCGAGAATCCGTTAGAACAAGAAGGAACTTATCCACTGCCTGAAGCGCAACTCGATAGATTTCTCTTGAAAGTATTGATTGATTATCCTGATGAACTGGACGAAAAATTGATTGTCAAAAAAATTACCACGCACCAACTGAGCGATATACTGAATGTGGATAATGTTAATACTATCATTGATACTGAAGGAGTGCGGGCACTACAAAAAATTACTGCATCGATCCAGGTCGATGATAGAGTCATTGATTATGCGGTTAGGATTGCAAGGAAAACCAGAGGGTGGATCGGGATTACTGTTGGCGCAGGTCCAAGAGGAGCTATTGCATTAATTCGAGCAGCCAAGGCAGTGGCGTTAATCAATGCACGCGACTTTGTCACTCCCGATGACGTCAAGGATATTGCGATACCTGCACTACGACATAGGATTATTTTGACACCAGAAATGGAAATAGAGGGGCAGACTGCTGATATTATTGTTGAAGCATTAATTGCATCAATAGAGACACCAAGATCATGATCCCCACTCGTCGTCTTTTCATTATGTTATGGATTTGGGTGATTCTAGCATTACCCGCTGGATTCAGTGATGTTTTTAGCAATTTATGGAAGGTGTCGACTCTACTATTAGTAGGAATGCTAGTATTGGAAGTTTACGGTCTATTGAGAGTCCCATCATTTAGCTGGCGACGACAGGTTCAAGGTTCATTAGCGGTAGGAGTTTGGAGTTCGGTAACATTGGAAGTGCATAACTTATCAGAGTCAACATTCGAGCTTGAAATTTTTGACCACTACCCTGACACTGCAGAGACCAGTCATTTGCCAGCACGCATAACTGCCCCTGCAAATGCTTGGGTGAAATTAAGTTATCAAATTTTGCCATTAGAGCGAGGTCAATTTAATTTTAGTCAAGTGCAAGTGCGTGTTTCAGGAATGTTTGGCTTACTCCAAAAAGATAACTATTGTCCATTAGTAAGTAAAGTCAAAATATTCCCTAACTTCACTAACATTATAAAGTATAGTCTTTTGGCGCATGATCAACGCCAGTCACAGATGGGCATACGCCGAGTGAGACGTCGTGGAGAAGGAACAGAGTTTCAACAGTTACGTGAATACCGTCTTGGCGACTCACTGAAAAAAATTGACTGGAAAGCAACTTCTAGGATGAATAAATTGATCTCCAGAGAGTATCAAGATGAAAGGGATCAACGCATTATTTTTTTAGTGGATTGCGGTAGAAAAATGAATTCACGAGATGGTGAGTTAAGTCATTTTGATCATACGCTAAACGCACTACTACTGCTCTCATATATTGCGCTCAAGCAAGGTGATTCAGTAGGCTTGATGACCTTTGGGGGGCATGACCGCTGGTTAGCCCCTAGCAAAGGAATACATATGGTTAATCAAGTATTGAATACTGTATATGATTTAAAGCCATCGGTGACTGAGCCAGACTATTTAAAGTGTGCGACTATGATTAGCAAGCTTCACCCGAAACGGTCATTACTTGTGTTAATTACCAATTTGCGCGATGAAGAATCAGAAGAATTATTGTCAAGTTTACGTTTGTTAAAAAGGCGAAATTTGGTATTGCTCGCAAGTATGCGTGAGCAAGCAGTCGATGATGTGGCTGATGGGCCTGTGTTAGGTTTTGGTAATGCGCTTGATAGTGCAGCGGCTAATCAATTTTTGGAGGCCCGAAAAAAAGTACATGATCAAGTTCGCCAATTAAATATATTGACGATAGATGTTCCTCCTGAACAGCTAGCTATTAGCATGGCTAATAAGTACTTTAAAATTAAAAAAAGTGGGATCCTTTGAACATTGTCAAAACTTAAGGTAAGCTTACTAATCGTTAAACTGGCTAATAGAAAATAAAGACCTAAATTATACAATAATAGTAATTTTATCAGGAGAAGTTATGAATAGTAATTATACACCACCACAATCAGATGTGGTGGCAGAGAACTTGTCACGAGAAGTGAGTAATAGTGTGCTTGCCAGTTTGGGGAGCACTAAGCCCTGGGCTTTATTTATTGGTATTGTAATTATACTGGTTTCACTGCTTACTTTTATAAGACTGTTTTCCATGATGGTATTGCCAGTTAAAATGTTGGCCTTGCCAGGCTCTATTGGATCACTAGTGTTTGTAATGATGCTTATGACTGGACTTTTTGGTATATCGCTAATGTTAATGGGAATCTATTTGATTAAATATAGTTCTTCTATCGGACGCTTACTTGTGTCCAGAGATGCAGGTGATTTAGATAGCTCAATTTTGGCACAGAAAAAATTCTGGACATTAGCAGGAATAGTGACCTTAGTGGCTGTGATTTTGGTGGTTATTTTAATAATCTTAGCAATTAGCAACACTCCGTGATATATCTAGTTACCTATTAGTAGTGAGGTGCTGGTGACTTAAAAATATTATAATAATATACTTATAGGAGTAGTGGGGTATCGTTTTACGCGAAGGTGTCTGACACTTATTTTTCTACATCGTTAGCATTATATTTATTAAAGTAAACCATTGACTCGTCGTATCGGCCTAAAAAATAAAGCGCTGCTCCTATTTGTGTTTCGCATTCTTCAGTAACATGAGGATATTGTTTCGCAATTCTTTTGTAAGCTTGAATGGATAACTCGAACTTTCCTGATAACATTAATTGAGAGGCTATACTCGTTTTTTTCTGCACATCCTGCGATTCTGACAAGCTGCCAGAAACTGATTTTTGTTGAATTTTTTTCGCTGATAATGCAGAGAGTTCATTTGTGACTGGCTTTTCGATAAGTGATGTAATAGATATTTGTTTTGACATTACTAAAGAATCTCCAAATTAAAGTGCTTCTGAACTAGCTCAGCAGAATACTCAGCATTTTCATTGTTCATTTAACTGAATATTGATCTGCACGTGTTAAGTTGACTTAACACGTGAAAGCATATTAATTAAGTATAGCTCCAGTTATATGAACATAGCCTGAATTTGATTGATTATTAGTTTAGTTCTAGTTAACGATTTTGTTTGATAGGTTATATGATATGTTAGTATCACATGCTTTCTATCATTCCATTAATGCAGAGCCACCTTATAATAAGTTAAAGTTAACGTACTTTAGTGACGCGATTATTTATAATAAGATTCATTTATCAATTAGATCGTAAATATTGTAGTGTCATTAGTGAGCTATTCTTGTTTAGTTGTACTTAACAGCTATACTTAAGAGTTGAATTTAAAAGTGTAAGCAATGCATAAGACTAATATAGATATGCATGAGAGTTATATCAGTGTGTACTTTAAGTTTCTAATTGTTGATTTATGGTTATCCGGAAAATCTGTGACGACTTAATCTAGCTGTCTTGTGTTATTTGACATTATTTTTAACTTAGTAGGTCGATGCAAGCCTGATATTTCGCTTTACGCTGTGAATTTTTTTCACTTGGTTCTTGTTCTGCGATTTCTTTAAGCTCATTAATTGCGGGTGATAGTAAATCAGCAGAGCCTATTGTTGGATCTGCATTACGTTCTAATAACCATCGAATAATATCGGTATGAGCACGTTCGACTGCTGGAAAAAGCGGTGAATGATTATAGTCATCCAAAATATTGACCTCTTGTGTGTGATCTAAAATGAGGCGAGTAATTTCTTTAGACTCGCTAAGTGTATCATCTATGCTATAGAAAGTGTTTTCAATAGCGACATATAGTGGTATCTGCCCCAAATTATTAGCTAAGTGTAGATTCATATTCTCTAGCTTAAATGTTTTGACCCAATCTAAATTACAGTCATAAATTGCATCAAATAACTCATCAATAAGTATACGTTGATTTGCTTCACTAGTATTGCTAACACCATTACTACTCGGGTCGGCTTGTGGATAGAGAGTATAATCAATAATAAAATCAATTAATAGCTCTTCGGGGTCGTTTCCTAAGGCGGCTTCATTGGGGTGTTCTAGTCCACATTCCCAAATAAAATATTGATCAGTAGAAGGCTGTTGATTATTTTTTAAGTGTTCAATTGCTGCAACAGTCGCTTTACGCAGAAAGCTTGAATCGAGTTGAGGTATGATCAACAACATTTCCTCTATCTGACTTGAGTCTCCTATATCGGCTAGTGCCGCTGCTGAATAGTAAGCATATTTATGGCCATACTGGAGGTCATGCAAAGCAGACTCTGTGTCTTTAGTAATTAAACAGAGGGCGTATAAATATTGGGCTTTAATTTTATCCCAAGGATTGTTCGAGGTGCAGTGGGCCTGTATTAATTTGCTCTCGCCGCCTGATACGGCTAAAGCAATTGTTATATACCCCCCTGCTTGCTGATAGGCATATCCAGCCGAATCAATTTTCGTTAATGATTGCTTTAATACCGCGGTGCTACTCTGATCGCCTATTTTACCTAGCACTATAGCCGCAGCAGTGATCGCAAAAAAATTACCGGTTGGGGGTAATTGTAAAGGGGCTTGCTTATCATATGGATTAGGTAATTGATTGCTAAGTATTGTCTCTAAGCAATTTTGAAGTAGAAGAATAGTTTTCTGTTTCCACTCCGGGTTGTGAGAAAATTTTGCGAGTGCGCGGATAGAGCAGGGTGAACATTCGAAATATTTTTCTTTACTAATTTGACTCTTAGCATCAGAAAATAAAGCATCAAAGGCTGCTTGGTCATTTTGCTGAACTAGTTCTTGGGTAAGTTGTGTATTCATTATATAGTCTGAGTCAGTAATGCTAGAAAAGTGCTAGTGTAATTGTAGACAAAATACTATAAGTTTGCTAGTGGTAGCGAGCTCCTATTGGTGATGGTTGTCAAATACAGGAGTGGTTTCTTGATAGTGATATATTGGTATGAGTGGTAAGGCGGTTTTGACCGATGTTTTTGTATGTTTGTACTAAGAAAAAAATTGTGTAACTATACGCGCTGGTTGCTTCTAAAATCACTATTGAATCGCGGTGTATTGTGCTATAGCTTAAGTAATAGTAAATAAATTTATGTTTACTTTAGTGATACGTTTCTAGCGGTTTTTCAGTTAATTGAGATGTAATGCACTCTGTAGTGTTACAGTGTTGTTAACAGCTAACATAGAAAAATGGCGAATTAATATTTTAAAAATTGCTATCGGAAAAATAAACCAATGTTCGACTCGCTCAATAAAATGATAGTGTCTGTCATGATTATTGGCTTAGGCCTAGTAGCCAATTCACCTGTTACTTTATCATCTGATGTTGATGTTCCCCAACAAGTATTTTTTTATAAAATACACTATCAGACCTTGTACAAACAATTCCAAAAAATTAAACGTTTACATCAACGTGAAAAATATTATGGTGTTATTATGCCTGATAGCAAAAACCTTCAGACGACTCTTTATAAAACGAAGGCGCTAAAAATCACCAACTCTACTGTTGTGGTAGGAACAGTGTGTAAAGTCGTTAATTATAAAGTGCTAGATCTGGATACTCATTTTCCAGAAGTAAACTGTGGTCGTAAAGGAAAAGGATTTTTACGGCATAGAGCTTTTGCCTATGATGTTATTTTAAATATCAGTTCTAATAAGAGTACTATGACAGTCACCTGGAAAATTAGTTGTGGAAGTGACTCTTGTAGTACTAAAGACTGGGTATTATCGTCTAAGCGTATTAACAATAAACGTAATCGTGGATGGATGAGAGAGCTAAAACAAAGAGATGGTTTTTTTATTCCCACTAGAGGGGAGTATATTCTATTTACAGTGTTATCGAGTCATATGTTCAATAGTCCTAAAGAACCCAAAATTTATATTCAGGACTTATTGAGTCAACGTAGCAGGTTTTTAGTAAGAGGCTTGTCTCCAGCATTTCACCCGAATGGAAAGCTGATATTTTACCGTGACAGCAACGGGTCGGTTTTTGTCACTACTATTACCGCAAAAAACTCAATACAAGTTTTTCAGTCACCTTATAGCGAGAAGAGTATGTACTATAAAGGGAGTGTTATATCAGCAGGGCAAGCACCCGTAAAGTTTATACACTCAAGTCGAATACTAATAAAATTTTCTATGCTTGATTCGAATAAGGAAGCAAAATTTATTGAGCTGAAAATCAGAAGTAATAGAATATTGAGATTACTAAAATCTCGGTGACTTATGTTTCGGCGGCGGACTGATTGAAAAGTTACTGAGTCGTGCCTCTCAATATTGATAGTATATAGTATACTTCAAAGAGATATTTGGCATTACTGAAGCTACTATTTATCAATACCCTCTTTTTGGACACGCACAATAGAGTGCAGTAGGATATTTATGAGAAGATTAAATAATTTGAATTACAAACTATTGTATATATTATCATTATCCCTAGCTTCATTTAGTGTGAACGCAAAATTAGCTTATGATACATTTGGCTTAATGGTCATAAGAAGTCAGCTGATAGTAGAGGCAAAGCCTGTTCATTTTGAAGGTAATAGAACCACTTTCAAAATTTTAAAGTACTTTAAAGGGAAAAGCTCCAGTAATTTAGTGACTATTGTGAGATCTACTGAGGAGCATGATCAAAAAATTTATTTTGTTGGCAAGCATATACTTTTTCTAATGAGAGGTCCTAAGGGGAAATGGATGCCTTCTTCGTACGGTAGAAGTTATTGGCCGCTATTAAATGTGGTGGACCTCACTGGGCGACAGAATAAAAAATGCTACTATGCCGTTCCTGATGTCTACCCATTTAGTATGGTGCGTTCTGGGAAATATTTGAACAGTAAATTGATGAAAGTCTATTATCAGTATCTCACCAGTGACCAAGGTTTTGCTAAGGCTAAAGTGTATTGTTATCGTGATATTCAAAAAGCAATTAAGTTGGTAATTGATAAGCAAACAAACAAGTCAGCGAGTAAAAACGCTCACTAAGATGCTCACTAAGATG
>UOFL01000170.1_pt1 | contig 26529 bp, 19 predicted proteins | sample 1990081 | NCBI WGS metagenome assembly UOFL01 (sample SAMEA4728526, study PRJEB27164) | hydrothermal vent metagenome | biome: marine basaltic hydrothermal vent biome; feature: marine hydrothermal vent; material: mineral | place: Pacific Ocean | collected 2011-06-14/2011-07-23 | depth 1741 m | reverse complement strand
GATGCAAAGCGGGCGTTTGAGCCTAAGGGATTGATGGTAACCTATGCCTTTCTTTGTGACCCAGAATTAATGAATGTTCCGTACCGTGAAATAGCAGAAAATACTGGTGTGGCGCTAGGAACCGTTACTGTGGTTGTGAAGGCGCTTAAGGCTGGTGGTTTTATTCATGAAGATGAGACCAAAGAACGTCATTTTGTAGATTATCGAAAGTTACTTAATCGTTGGGTAGAAGTCTGGCCAGAAAAATTGAAACCAAAATATTTCGTGGGTGAGTTTATTGCTGAAGATGTTGATTGGTGGAAAAAATTTGCTCTTCTAAAGCATGGTGGGTATTGGGGTGGGGAGGCAGCAGCCGCAAAATATACGACTTATTTAAATCTACAAGTTGCTACGATTTATGTGCCTGAGAAAGGGGTAGTAAAGTTACTTCAAGAGGCTCGCCTTCGAAAAGTGACTAACCCCTATGGCGATAAAGCAGGGACAGTTTTGATATATACTCCGTTCTGGCAACCCAATATTGAAGTAGGTAAGATACTGGACGCAATATCAGAACCCGATTTAGTACATCCCTTGTTAGTCTATGCTGATTTGATTGCAACGGGTGACCCTAGAAATAGGGAAGTCGCAGATAAAATATATGACGAGTACATTACTTAATATCGCTGGAAAGATTGATTCGCAAACAGTGAAGCTGTTTGAGTCTGTATGCCTTGTTACGTCTGAATTGGCACTACCTTATGTTGTAGTGGGTGCTACAGCACGAGACTTAATTTTACATCATGGTCATGGTGCAAACATACAACGTGCAACTAGTGACATAGACTTTGCAATTGAGGTATCTGATTGGGAATCGTTTGCTTTATTAACAAACAGTTTGTGTCGGAAAGGTTTTAAACCGAGTAAAGTCCCACAACGTTTGCTTAGCCCCGACAATATACCTGTTGATATTGTGCCTTTTGGTCGTATCGAAGATCCAGAAGCTTCTATTGCTTGGCCACCAGATGGTGATGTAGTCATGAGTGTGCTGGGATTTCAGGAAGCATGTGATCACGCAGAACGGGTACGTATACATAATGCGCCAGTGATCGATATACGTGTAGCAACGCCACCGGGAATGATTTTACTCAAGCTTATTGCGTGGATTGATAGAGCGGTAGATATGCGGATAAAAGATGCTAAGGATATTGCTTATCTGTTATCAACGTATGAAAAAATATCTGCTGTTGTTGATGCTGGATATGATGACTCAAATATAGTGCATATGGAATCATACGACTGGGACGTTACACAAACCTGCTCATTTATTTTAGGGCAACATGCGAAAAGCATAGCGGGTAAAGCTACAAGAAAAGAAATTGTGAAGCTAGCGACTGGAGAAGGTCACACGGTCGTCTGTAACTTTTAAAATGCCGGGGTCGGTGGTTCAAAGTCTACCTATAGCCACCATTCTTACCGTACTTTCCTTATTTCTTGTACTTCTCACCATCCATATGTTGAGCGCTATTTCCAACTTGTGCTTCAAATTTTTAGTTTGTAGATAGGCTGGTGTTCGAACAAAGCAGTTCTGTCAATAGTTTGCTGGGAAGTAAAATCTCCTTCTCCAAAGCGGACATTACCACCTGACGATTTAAGTAGTATGTTGCATTGACCGGTTGAGTTCACCTCTAAAGTAGACCTTTGCCTTCACATTTGCGTTACTATAGAAAGATAAATACAGAGCCGCGCGACTTTACAGTGGAAAAGTCGTCGAATAGTTGTGTTAAGGAAATAATAATGGTGAAAAGTTTTGGCTTATACTTCGGTTATATTTGAAAACCCTAAATCATGGGAGATAAAGCAAGCTCCAGTTGGTGTTTCATGGACAACGCTATTCTTTGGGTGTTTCGTTGCTCTTAGTAGAGAAGATTGGAAATCGACTATAATTCAATTTGTATGCTTTTGTATTACAGCTGGGTTGAGCCATTTTGTATTTATGTTTATATACAATAAGCTATATATGAGACAGCTTGTTGGTCTCGGGTTTGAAGTAAAATCGATAGCAAGTGGTGACTTAGATGCGTCGTCGGCTACGATCCTATTGGAACAAACCTACAAATCGTTTCCACTATTAGCACCGCAAAAAATTAAGCCGCAAATTATTATTCGAAGTCTGTTCTGGGCAAGTACTATTTTAGCCTGTTTTATTGCACTTTGGATATTGGCTACTCCTGAAGTCATGGATATGAATCGGACCCTTCATCTTGTGTTTGGGATGTTTATTTTGGGACCAGGTATTTTCGCTGTTAGCTTTGTGCTTGGCTATATTATTAATTCTAGGAAAAATATCACGGCCGCTATTTACAAAAGAGATTTATTTGTTGGAATTATATTGTTTGGTATTGTGGCATCTATATATGGGGTGAAGCATTCACGCGATGAGAATAAACGTCAACAAATAATAATAGATCGTAATTATGTGTTAGCGAAGATGAGAGCTCAGTCAGAAGCAGAGCTTATTCAGCGGGTGGTTGATAATCCTAGGCATAATCACTCTGCTATTAGAGAGCTTGTGCGTAGAAAATCAAAAAAGGCCGTTCCCGTCTTTATAAAGTGCCTTCATAAAGCAATTTTTCCGCGCTCATGTGCGGAGGCATTGGGTAAACTCAAAGATACTAGAGGGATTCCAGCTTTAATTAAATTGCGGCAAGAGTCCAGGCATAAATTCACCGTTAAAAATGCTCTAAGATTGTACGGTTCGGTAGCTGTTCCAGCTATAATTCGTGAATTGAAAAGAACGAAGGCTTATCATAGAATAGATTATATATCGTTATTAGGTGACTCCAAAGATGTGCGCGCACTTAAGGTATTAGGGGAATTGTATCTTGATCCGGATCACGTAGTTTATGATTCAGAAGCGGCATCAGCACTAAAGAAATTTGGCAAAGCATCGATTCCTTATTTTCTGAAGGCCAGAGATTCGACAAATTGGTCGACCCGCAAAAGTATGATATGGAATGTTTGGATGTTAGTTGTTGACAAGCATCTGGATAGAAAAAAATCAATTAATTACATAGTTGTTCTCATTAACGACCCCGATCGAAGAGTGCGAGCCGAAGCCGTCAGAATATTGGGTTTTTTAAAGGCCACGTCAGAAATTTCTTACCTAAGAAAATCGCTAGAAACTGAAAGTGATCCTGATGTAAAAAAAGAATCTTCAAGCGCTTATTACTCAGCTGAATTAGGAAAGGGGTTCTTACATTGCGGTAAGAGAAATTAGCTTAAATTGTTCTCATTTGTTGAATTGTTGTGGCATTATTATTTTTACCACCTAACAGGAATTGGTATCCTACGGAGGTATATTTCACACAAGTGTAGAGGGCAAGTTTCGTCTTGCTCCGGTTTTGCGGAAACATTAAATTGACCTAAACTTGAGGTCTGGAGGTGTGTTATGACTCAAGCAAAGAAATATAAACGGTACAGTCCAGAGTTCAAGCAAGATACCTTAAAATGAGAGGCACTGATGATGGTCAATACAAACGAAATAGTTTATTAGTCTCAGCATTTTATAAAGGCTTCAGTATTAGTGAGTAAAACTCCAGAATAAAGACTTGGGTACTTCTTCGGGACATCGGAATCATTGTAATACGATTCGAACTAGAAAATAGTTAATGACAGGCCTCTTTGTAAAAAAGTAATATAGAGTATGGATAAAAAAGTTCAAAATTGGCATAAACCACTAGGTCCGAATGACTTGAGTCAACGATATTTGCAACATCGATATGATGACGTTGAATATAATGATAGAGAAGGTTACGTCGATAAAACTGAAGAGTTCGATCTGATCGATGAAGTTTGGAATTGTTATGACCCCTGTTACTACTGTGACTGTGCATCTGACCAGGATATCTATTTTTACAAGCTGAATGATCAACTAAACCAGCTCTTAGATTCATCTAAATTATTTAATTGTTGGCCGAGTGATCCTAGGTTAGAACAACTTAGTATGCCGAGTGACGAGCTGGAATATTCGAGTTCAAAGGCTCAAGATTCTAATTTATCTTTTTTAGATTCTTTATCTTTAGAAGAACGTATGGCTGAGTTTCTATTAAGTGTCGACGCATTTCTAGACATAAAGCCAACTGTTATTCAATCAGTTGGAGACTATTCGAATATAGAGATCATTAAGCGAGAAGGCATTAGGCAGGAATGCAAAGAATTCGCTAAACGTTTATGCTTGTTCTCGCCGTTCTGGATTCGATCGCCCTCAACTTGGAAGCAACAAAGTGGAATATCGTTGCTTGAGCATTTATTTGTCCAATATAATGCGCCTCAATTTTTGGAGCTTGAATGGTATAGAGATAACAGTGCTATAAGATTAAAATGGCTTTGTTGGTATATTTTGCTAACGCAAGGTGGAAGCCTTAAGCAAGCAGCAAAACTATTTAAATGGGAAGTGCCTGGAAAATTTCAAAGCTTATTAATGACAGTACCCCAAAATATATACCCTATTGAAGCTTGTATGTTTGTTGAGATAACACGATTAGGTGGGAACAAGCTCGATTTTGAGCGTATTCGTAATAATCCTGCATTTGTGTTTGACCCAACAGAATTTAGTAATAGTAACCTAAGTGAAGCTGAAGGTTTTCACAACAATAATCGAATGGAGTTTTTGTCGTTTTGGCGAGATACCGTTCAGTGGGTTATCAAGCACCACGATAATATTACTAACAGGCAATGTGATAATGTCTTAACATGGGCTATGCATAGGTTTACTGAGGCACATCGTAGTCAGCAAAAGTTTAGCTTAACAGGTAGATCAATACAGACGACTATAGAAAGAAGTGAGACATATTTCGAATCACTGCATCGCTTAAATCCTGGCTATAACTATAAATGGAACTCTCATGATTGGGACTGGGTTTGCGAAGGCGATAAAGGTGATGAATGGTCATTTGTTGAATTAACTAGTGGAGCCGCGCTTTTTGAAGAAGGTAAAGCTATGAGTCATTGTGTCTACGGCTATTCTGCAAGGTGTAGTACTGGTTATACCGCTATTTTTTCATTAAGGTATAAAGATAAACGTGTGCTTACACTTGAATTAAACCCAGCAACTGGGCAGATTGTGCAAGCCAGGGGTTTCAAAAATCGTGAATGGAAAACGGATGAAGCGAAAGTGGTAAAAATGTGGTTAGGTTCAGTAATGAAAGATGGTTAGGAAAATATGTTCTCACGATTTACTCGCAGCATAATTGAATTGCTTTATTACTTGAATATGCGAAACAATAATTATACCTATCCTGTAATTTACTCATTATTTTACAGGGGCTCAATCTGACTGCTACAGGGAGCGATATCTGGAACAGTCTTTCAGTTTGGTTTGCGAAACTCCCTTTGAGCTACGGAGGCGACCTAGGGAGACGCTAAATAATTTTGACGATATAGAGACGACGTAGCCCACGATAGTATGGCCACGGCAGACCGCTATATTGATTCTGACATGCAAGAGACACACGAGTCAGGGCATAAAAAAAGAATTGGAGAGGGTTACTAAATCTGCAAAGCAATCATTTAAACATCCGAGTTCACTAGCTTTGATGAATCATTGCTTTACAAAATATCCTGAAAACAGTGTCGGTTTACGCTATTTTCTTAAACTGGGCTAGTGTGCGCTGTTTAATTTTTGTAGATGAAGTTCCCTGATGATAAGTCACTTGAACAATAGATTTGCCTGCGTTTTTTAAAAATGTTTCTACTTCAATATTGTGTGGTTGTTTTCCCCAATCCTCACCAATAACGAAAATATCAACATCTAATTCTTTACAAGCTGACGCGTAATCCAGCTTATAATAAGGGCGTACAATGTCAACACAGCGTAAAGCGCTTAGCATTTCCATTCTTTCTTCAAGCGGTACAACAGGAACATTTGGTTTATAGCTAGCGACGACTTCATCAGATGCGACTCCGACCGCTACCTTACTACCTAACAATTTGCAGTGTTGAAGTAACGCTAGATGACCAACATGTAATAAATCAAATGTACCTACTGTGTATACAAGCATAATTTTATTTTGACCCCGAATGAAGAGTGGTAGTATAACAGGTTCACTCCATAGCAACTGAATATTTATTACTGACATAAGTCATAATAATGATACTTATTAGTTAGTTACGTGTTCGGTATATTTTCAAGCATATTATGTTCGCAATATTTGAAGGTTAATCAATGACAGACACTAGCTCTGACACTAAAAATTTACAGCCGACTATTCTCTCTTACGCTAAAGATCTACCTAATATTTGTTCACTTTCAGGCTTAGCATGTACTATCAGTGCGATATATTGCAGTGTCACTGGCTTATATGCTGTCGCCATGATTAGCATGGTTTGGGCGGTTGCGTTTGACTGGGCTGATGGACTTATTGCACGCCGAATGAAAAATCGTACCGGAAATGACCGCACATTTGGTGGTCAGCTTGATGTGTTAATTGATATTGTGAGTTATGGCGTAACCCCAGCCATTCTGTTATTAAGTTATGGAAATTTCGAACTCATTTATCTGCCCGGTGCGTTTTTGATCGTGGCAGCAAGTGCATTGCGTCTGAGTTACTTTAGTACGTATGGTCTTGCAGATGGAAAGAGTTACACAGGGTTGGCACTGGATAATAACAGTCTCATCCTGGTAGCCATATTTTTATTGGAAAGTCTGGTGAGTGAAGGTGTTTTTACGATTATTCTATATATAAGTTGTATCACGCTCTCCGTCTTGAACGTCTCGCAGATTAAAACGCCTAAGCTATCCGGTAATCCCGTTAATGTTTTTATTCTTGGCGCTTACACACTTTTGATTACTGCTGTTTATAGCTGGAAAATGTTATAGAAAATAAAGCTAGGGCTTACATTAAACCGTGAATGAAGCCCTGCTTTACTGAATCTAACACCAATCGATTATTACGAGCTTAGTGATTGAGTTACCCTATTCAATTATTGCATGTGCTTTGCAACAATTTTCAGCGTTAGTGGGCTGCAATAATGGTTTGGCAGTAGTGGTTAGTACGTCTTTATTAACCAAGTCATAAATTTTATTTAATAATCGTCGCTGTTCTATCATATCAACGGTTTTATACATGATCCTGGTAAACATAAACTCCCACACCAAGGTGGTGCTTGTACTTTTTAACAATGAAAAATCACGAAAAAATCACGAAAAAATCAACAAAATAACGACATTGGACGCATTAACAATAGAGCGTAGTTTCCCTTTAGGCTTAATGGCCTTTGCCATTAGTCGATGATATGAATTTTATTGATCACTTTTCAAAGCAATAGCCTCGAAGTTCACTTAAACGTTAGTCATTGATACTTGACTTTAGAAAGCCTTTAACCCTAATGCATTAATACTACGTTTAATATTACATATATATTTATATACATATATCACAATTAAAAGGTCGGTAATAGATGACGAATAAAATAATCAGAAAAACAACCATTGCACTAGTAGTTTTCGCCTCCGTATTCCTTCTTTTATTTTTACTTCGCATGGTATGGGGTTATAGTCAATATCCTAATGGAATTAGAACGCAGACTTCAAATAGTCGATACATTTCTAGTATCCAACTTAAAAAATCCAATATTTCCAGTTATAAAGGTAAATTCAGAGGAAAAGGTCGATCTGTCAGTAAAGTAGGGACCGTACCCACTAACACCAGCACGGCTATTGGGAAATATGAGCGTGTAGGGTCAATCGAATCACACACAAAGAAATTCGTCGCTGACGAAGAGCGGGTCAATAATATTGTCACGAAATTCAAGTCTATAATTCAATATAAACAAAAAACTGGGTTAAAACGTAAGCATAATCGTCTTCTTAAGCTTGGTATTGGTGTTGATCCGGATCAATTTGATGAGATGATAGAAGCATTACGTAAAGTGGGCACTATCGTTCATTTCAATATTGAGCAAGTTGAAAAGACGGATGAATATAAAAAATTACAGGTGAAGCGCGTCTCATTAGAGAAAATGCGTGCGGCGTTAATTAAGTATCGTGGTAAGGGTGATAAAGTTAAAGATCTTATAAGCCTTGAAGATCGAATACTAGGGGTCGAAAAAGAAATTCAAAGTTTTGCAGTCTCTATTGGCGAGTTTAATAGCGTTCATGAATTTGTGACTGTAAAACTTGCATTGGTTGAGAGAATCGTTAAAAAGAAAACTATCGAAATTTCATTTTCGCATCGACTCAAGGTGTCTCTCGAATGGACTATATCAACTTACGCTAGTCTATTGTCACTTCTGTATTCAATAGTGGTTCTATGTTTGTACGGAATTATTGGTACATTAAGTGTGTTAGTCTTAATTGCAGTGGGTGCTTATTTGTTAGAGCGTTTTAAGGTTGTGAATTTTAATCCAGCAATCATTCAATTTCGTACTAGTGATAAATCCAAAAAAGAAGATAAGGATGAAAACTAAGATTTAGATAAAGATAAATCAAGGTAGATGTTAATGAGTAAGGGGCTCGATAGTGAAAATCTATTGAGCCTCAATGGCTTTGCATACTGAGTGTATTATAATTAATGGAAAAAGATGCGAGACTAATCAATTGACCAAGAAGAGCCACAAGGATTTCTATAGGATTAGGCTATTAAAAAGGAGGAGGCTGGAATAACGGAATAACGGAATAACGGAATAACGGAATAACGGAATAACGGAATAACGGAATAACGGAATAATGGAATACTGGCTGAAAAAAAATCAGCTTAGCCTTGACGGTAAACCTACCCACATTAAAGACAACAATTTCAAAAAGTAACTACTTGAACAAATACAATTCCGTGGAAAGAACTTGACCACTTGTATCTACACGCATGAATATTGATGGCAGCCTCCAGTTAATATAAGAAACGATCATCTTAGTGCTGGGCAGTCTATCTTATAGGAACACAATAAAAAATAGTTTGCTAAATGTTCCACACTCAATAGCAAAGAAACAATTAACTTATCAGCAGGTCTATATATGATTTTAACTATGTTTTATGCATTTATGGTTTCAGTCGTGATTACTTTCTATTCTTTAGCTAAGAAGTTTAAAAAATCCTGCTAAATGGGTCATAATAGGGTTGATCAGTTTTTTCTTTGGAATAGTGGTTGTTTACATTGGAATACTCGGAGTCACTTTTGTTTACTTTAACTTCTTTTGGGATGTACAAACTGCTCTGACACCTAGGATGCTTTTCTTTTTCAATGTGGTGGCTAGTTTACTTTGTTTCGGAGGAGGAATTTTTTGTAATTCGTTTGCCTTTTCGAAGCTAATGCCAGCCTATGGCAAGCAGATATCCCGAAAATCATTAGATGAACTAAAGAAGAATAGTCACTTGTAACCTTTTAGACAGAACATTGGTAAAATCCCTTTCGCTTTCATTTGCGGGTTACAATTTATACTATGGACGAAATGGGGCTCATAAGCGACAGTCTATTTCTGAGCTAATACGCTTAAGAACAGAACAGCACTATCCTTGCGGCAGTAAGTCTGGTTGTGGATGAAAGATTAGGACTGAAGGTAATGATAGTGTTCTAAACTTAACAAAATATGTCATTCGCTTCCGGCTCAGGCTCCGGCTCCGGCTCTGATAGGAGATGGCCGTCACTGTTGACTATAGTGAACACTAATCGTTTTCCAGTAGCCGATAGCAATGCCTGTCAATGTTAAGAATAAAACAAAGAAGTCGGTGACATCTATCCTGCTACCTGTAAAGCTAGAATGGTCAAATGCTAAGAGCTATCGAACAAACTAACGGCTGATCACTTCATCGTATTAAAGCTCGTTGCGTGGTAATATATCCCACACAAAATATAATGAGGTTTGTACATGAAGATTATTTTGCTAATGGTAGTCGCTATGTTTATTTCTAGTTGCGGAATTGAAGCGGTTAAAGTTTATAGTGGCCCAGATAGACCTGCTAGTGAACTTGCAACAATCAAAGCAGCAATGACAAAAGTCGGCAATGTCATTAATGGTGCTCCTAGATTTCTATCATTCACCCCTATTGATCAACAAAAACAAGATACCAAGAAAAATGTTATTTCCTCAGTCATTGTGGCTTTACCGGGACATTATCGAATAACAATGTTATGCGTGGTTAAGGATGCGTTAGGTACTGCTGTTTTTGATATAAAAGTAGAGGCAAATATAGAATATAACATCGGTTGTACTAATAAAAATGGAGTAATGACAGGATTTATTGACACTTAAAAGAATAAAAAGCCAAAATTGTGGTTTTGGCTAATTTTTAGATTAATCTATATTAAAAGTTTTTGTGTGACTCAATGTTACGCTTATGTTAAATCCCCGCCAATCATTGGATGTAAGTCGATTTTTAAATTGAGATATTTTTCTAACCATGAATCGTACTCCTCAATATCAAAAAAATTACTAAATTTTCGTCAGATAAAAGGAGATGGCGAAATTTATTTCCTTTTACAAATAGTCCAAAGGGCTCATTGAACAGGGTCGGCTTTGTTATGCATACTACAGCTTCAATACAAGGGGATTTTTATCATCGCCGCTTGGCTGTTAATTTTAATATATAAGGACAATTAAATGAATAAATGGGTATCAATCATTGGTGTTTCAACAACATTTCTACTTCCAATAACCGGAGCTTATAGTAACGTCACTGAAGCATCTACTATGAAGAAGGGCATAACATTTTGCGGAGGCAACCATTTTACACGGGCCAGCGGAACTGAGCGAAGTTTTACGGTTTACCAGCTACGTAACTATAGTCGTAAAGCGTTACAAGTAAGTTCGATAAAAGTATACGACGCCAACGGGACTATTATTCGAAATTTCCCAAGTTTAGCGCCATTTCCTGGTTCGTTCAAAGCACTAATAAATGCGCGAGGGGCGAGTACATTGAATACCGCTACCTTTTTACCGAGTAATCCGGTAAGTCCACGGCCATTTACCATCCAAATCAACTGGGCTTATTTGGATGGAAAGCGTGGCATTCCGTTATTGACAAATGTTATACGCCACTTTAAAGCTGTATCAAATAATGCAAGTCGTGCGAGTTTTAGCGCATCATCGACTTGTTTTGTGAGAGCAAATTAATAGAGTGATTGAGTGAAACCTGATGTCAATGTTAGCCTTTTTACTTTAACTAACTGATGCGGGTTTTCTCTTTTACATTAATTTTTTAACAACATCAGAATCGGAAAGATAAAGCGAGTGTAAGTTCAACTCAATAAATTGGTGAAAGTGGATCAGCTACGATAGTATCAATGCTGACCAAACTGACCAAACTGACCAAACTGACCAAACTGACCAAACTGACCAAACTGACCAAACTGACCAAACTGACCAAACTGACCAAACTGACCAAACTGACCAAACTGACCAAACTGACCAAACCGACCAAACCGACCAAACCGACCAAACCGATCAAACCGATCAAAGTAAGAGAGGTATAAATAAGAGGCAACGCACAGCTAAGCCATGAACTACGAACCTAGATCCATGCGCTAATGAAAGCGGAACATAATTAAGTCAGTAAGCGATTTATCGTGAACTTAACCACTAATAGTGGTCACCGAGCTTATCGGCCCAAACAGGCTTACACAAACGTGCTTGTAACGCCAATTTGCAAAGTGAAGACAGGTGTTTTAAAGTCTACCTAGCAACCAATAGACGTATGCTTTGTCGGGATAAGTAATATATATATCCCACAACAATACAGTTTCGATTGCCCCTATAGTGGCTTCTCTGAAATAATCTCTACGGCTTTTCCATTGAAGGTTACAGATCATATCCATAACTGATCGATACACCGTACAAAATACTCCTGCTTAAGTTAAACAAGTTTATCTTTAATCATTAGAAATTTAAAAATAGAACGATTGAATGGATTGAGTTTTATGAATCAGTCATCTGTTGCAGCAATAGTGGAATAGTATATTCACGAGTGAAATGGATAGTGAAATAGATGTAGCAGTGCTTTAGCATTACATGTGTTGTCATTATGCAGTTCTTATCGGATTTTTTCTTTCAGACTTTAAGTCTTTTTGGATTCGACATATAATAACAATAATGCGAAGTAAGCAATGAACGTTAATAGTTTGAGTACTAAAAATAATATAACGAGTAAGTTGTAAAAAAATTAAAATAAGACAAAATTATCAATGTTTAAGGTCTATAAATGAATTTTCTAAAAAGTATAGTACTATTGTTGTTAACTGCTGTTCCTTTTCAGTCCACTAGTCTATTGGCGGTAGGCGAGACTCCTGTTCAAACAAAGATCAATAATATTGCTGCTGCTAAAGCGCTACTTGGAACACATAAAATGACTCACCAGGTGATTAGTTGGGCCTATTTCGGATCAGTCACTATTAATAATCAACAGGGTATTTATTATTTGAAAGGGACTCATGTAGGCCGTAGTAAGGGGGGTAAAGAAAACACTGACTTATTTAAAATTAATGGTCAAATTACGGAAATTAATAATAACTACTTTAAGTTTGTAGGAACAATGACTACTCAGTTTAAGTCAGACAAAAATAAACGCTGTAAAAAAACTGGGACTTTTTATTTTCGATATCGACAAGGCAAGTCTAGGAGTTGGCGCTTACTGAATGAACAGCACACTTGTAGTAACCATGTTGTTCTTATAGATATTTATGTGAATAAGCGCTGGGCACCACGTCGATATGGTAAACTTTTAACGCAATCAGAGCAATGGGGTATAGGGCTTCTTGTCAATAAGAATGCTAGTACGATTGATAATTTTACCATCCCCTCGACTGTAAGCGAATCGATGAAGTTTAAGATTTTGTTTCCGATCACAGGCTTAGTAAAGCTTTACGATAAACCTGATGGAGTGATTATAGGTTCAGCAAATATCAACGTTACAGGAGAAAAGCCATCATTTGATAATCTGACTATCAAGCAAATGGATACCCGATTTATTCGTGTTGCCAAAGCGTTGTTAGTTGAGCGTGATAATAGTGTTTTTAAACTTACTGTGCATGCTAATGACATAGTGGAGTTGCGTAGAAATTTGTATGCGGTAAAGGTTTATGATCAACGTGATGGTTATTTGAAGGTATTTCCACAGTCAATAAAGTATAGCGCATGGGTTTCAATCGCTGATCTTAATCAACGTGGTGTAGTATATAAATCTTGGCGACAATATATGCTCGACGAGAAGAAACAATCTTTCTATCCTTCATTGGTGGGGATTAATGTACGCTCAATTTTTAATGTCACTGGAAAAAAGCTGACTACAATAAAAGGTAAATCCTATCAAATTAAGTTAAGCGGAGAGTCTAAAGGCAATTGGTTGAAGGTAAAGGTGACCCGAATGTCAGCGGACTGCTTAAAGGAATTTGAGGAGTGGGATGGCTGGATAAAGGCGCTTGATGATAAGGGCTTTCCTAATATCTGGGTTGATGATACTAATTGTTAAATTGGCTGTTAAGTGGCTATTAAAAAGCTATTTAATAAGTCAGTTGGTAAGTCGACTAACGAAACTAGGACAAGCTCGTAACTGGAAGCTGTCCTAATTAAATGTATTGCTATTGATTTACAGTTTATATTTTACTGGGCTAGTTTTCTTTTTACTATTTCCAAATTTCAGTACTCCGCTCGAGTATTGTTTCCCAAAGGAAATGGCAAGATTTGCTACTTGTATCAGTGCTGATTTAATCTGTGTAATACTCAGTTCCTTTAGCGGATGAATGTAAGCAGAATACAATATCCCATTACTCACAGCATAGCGTGCGTCTAAAGATTTGTGATAGTTAGATTGCATAATGGTATCAAGTTGTTGCCGCGAGAGTTTTTTATATCGAATGACTGGGCTAATAATACGCATGCGGTTATGGGTGACATTGGACACTAATAACATATTAACCTGTTTATAAGTGAAAGCTACAACACCTTTATTTCCTTTTGATTTTGTCGCTAGGCTTTTAATAATTTTTTCTAAGTTAGCCTGAGTCATTTTGTCAGCAGAAAAAATGCTGTTTGAAACAAAAAACAATAGTGGTATTAAAAATAGTCTATTCATTTAATTAATCCTCAATTTTATTTTTAATATTGGTTCTATAATAGTAGAGCAACTTACTTCGAATTAGAAGCTGATTATTTGCTGATAATGCTATCGTTTGTCACTTTGTCACTTTGTCACTTTGTCACTTTGTCGCTTTATCGCTTTATCGCTTTATCGCTTTATCGCTTTGGCTCGTTGACTCTTCGTTTATTTGTGTAGCATACGACACACTAATCAGCATGATCCTATTTTGTCCATAGTTCAGTTTGGGGGTAGAATGCCTGCCACGCAAACCAATAGACTAGTACTGAAGGGATCTGCTTTCCTTTGCTATCGACGATTTCGTGGCTCTTTTTTGTTTTATTGTAGCGAATCAGAAGTGAGCTATTGGCCAGTGTATCTTTCACGACTGACTTTTTCGAAAAGAATTTAATCGGATAGGCTTTTGCTTTTCCGTGTAAAATAACCCCAATCACAAGTTCTTTGTTGGGCAGCTCGCGGCGTGTTTGGGGGACCGGAAACATTATGTTATTTGAAGACCGATATTCTGCGTATGCACTTTCAGATCGATAGTCACGAGTATAACCTGTGTCTAGTGACAGAACTTTACCGTTTGGATATTTTTGTTTCCAGGCTTTCCATGTCGAGTATTCGCTAGGTAACCATTCCAATTGAGTACCAATCTCTGTTCCACTGACTGCTTTCATTAGAAGTTGTGACCACAAAGAGTTGGTTTTTCGGTCATACATTAAAACATCGCTGCGATACAGGAGCCCTGATACTCCGAAGCTGACGAGTTTTCCTTTGATTTGTCGTTTAAATATCATGCCTGTCCCACATAATGGGCAGTAGGTGATGACGACAGGATCGTTATTAATAATATCATTAACGATTTCATGCCAGACTAATATTCGAGTAGGATAGGCTCGTGTGATGTTGCCGCGTGTAAGTCCTATGACTATATCAGAGTCTTTTAAGAAGTTTACCTTTTTAGCGTCGATAAATTTAGGGTGGTTAATGGAAGGGATGCCGTCACGACGTGGACCGCCCGAGATTATTTCACTCTTCTTTATTGAGGTGTTAGACAGATCAAAGCCGTTTTTGGATTGTGCTTGAGCATTGAAATTGAATGTCACAATAACCAGTGTAGACAGTATTACTGCGCGTGATATTTTTGGGGGAATGAATGATAGAAGCGAGATTGTAGGAAGTAAATTCATTGAAAAATCCTGTTGGTGGTCGCGAAAACGCTGATGATTTGGCCCGTTCAGTTTCATTGTAGGTATGTATGGCCCTTGTATGAATAACTTACCGTTTTTTAGGTTCCCACTTTTGCATAAAGTTCACTTTTATTAGTCGTTTAATTAAATTTAAAAGCTTAGGTGATTCTGACGAATTCATAATATTGCTCTTACTCTATAGAAATCATGAGTCAGCGGTGATTGTCTTGTTGATTGCCACTGGGGCGAAGCCCAATAGAGAAATCGAATCGATAGTGGTAGTCACGACTTGAAAGGCTAAGCTGCTAAGGATGAATGGACTGTCAATAACTTTACTGCTAGTGAAAAAAGCTTAGCAAAAGAATGATAGGTTTAATTAAAAAGTTAATCTTAGTGGTATCCATTCTCAGAGGAGGATGCCAATGTCGATTTTATTAATTCAGACCTTAGTATTGAATTAGGGCCTTGATACTTTAAATCTGCAGACGAATTAACCAGAGCATACATGGGCGCAGGCATAGATATATTTATAGACAATAATCCAAAATATTTGGACTTTTTTTGAAAAAAAATTGACATATAATGTCGATTCCATAGAAAGGACAAATGCGTCAAACCCCTGGTGATGTGTTGTCGCCAGCAGATTAATTTTATGCTCTGGCTTCATAAAAAGTTAAGGTGGCGATGATATAATTACAAGCTTGATCGCTGTTTGCGAAAGAACCCTTTAATTCCCAGATCTTTGGCTATCTGTGCAATTGATTGTTCAGAGCTGATCATCATACTGACTGCGCTTGCTCGAAATTTTGTGCTATATTCTTGCTTAGTTCGTACTCCTCAATTTCTAGTCCTAGTTTATATGAAATTGAGTGTCCGGGTTAGTGTAGCCAGTTCAACAAGACCGGGTCCGGATTTGTTCTTTTCATATTGATAGGGCCTAAATAATGTTCCGTTATAATAGGTGTTTATAGACTATTATATGAGTTTACTAATATCGATATACGGGCCGACAGGTTCCGTTTAATAATGGTTATGATTGAAGACCTCTTATGACAATAAAAAAAGTTAAGTGCGATTCTTGCAATTCACGCATCTTGGAAACTACCAAAATTAAATGCAATGGTTATTGCATGCCATGCTATATGAAAAGCAATCATGGCTTCCGTCCATCGGAATTGGAGGCAATCAGAGAAAGAGGATTGAGCGAACAACTTCATCAGTGGAATGATATCGTCCGACGAGGAATTCCAAAAATTAGAAATCCATCGATAAGTCAAAGACTAAATCAGAGCATTCCTATAGTATATTCATCTGTGACTGCTTACTTTCGCTCTAGAGATATGACACTTGAAGGAAACAGTATATTAAAATTACTAACGGAATTTAAATCAATATCTGATAGTGGATTAGAGCAATATATTTCTAAAATAGAATTTTTTATGTTAGGGCTTATTAGTGCTACAAAATCTTTACAAATTGCTCCAGCTGCACGCGAAAGACGAGACGGCTGAGCTTGAGTGTTATCAGTAATATGAAATACAAGACACTTAAAAGCTCAATTTCTCTCCACGATCCAGAACAAGGGTTTTCGTTCGAAAAAAACACGCTGTACTAAAGTTGTCTTTTGTTGATTGGTAGAATAATAAGGTTGTTTTTGAATTTCAAAATGTCGAACAGTTTGGATACTCGCACTTTCCTCCTTATCCTGGTATACCAGAGAGTTGCTTTTACGAAATTCAAGAGTCTGAATTGTTAGCAAAGCTAGTTGAATCAAAATATATAGGTAACGAATTTAAGCATTACTTAGTATCAACAAATGAAGATGAGTGGTGCGAAGTCATAGCGGAGCACTATGAGATATCATAACAAGTACGACCATAGTGATGGCTTTTTCGTTAAGGTTTCGCTTTCACTACAAATCCATGCGTGCTGAGAGCGTTGAGCATCTGCTTTTAGTATTTCAGTAACGGAAATACCGAGAATGCTAATGAGCCCGCTTTTGGCCGACACCAGAAATTAAGCCTGTAAGGCTTTTATTGGAACTTCGACTATTTTGTTAAGCAATACTATTGTTTAGTACATATGTATGAGTCTTTATTACTCGATGACATTGATACATGAGATTGATCAGTTATACATATTGACCGCTAATCTATCTTCGTACTTTAACAAGTGTGGTGATGGTAATTCAGCAGTAAGTAAAGCTTTGATATCCAGTATCCCAGTACCAGGGTGAGATTGCTGGTCTGCTCTTAACGATTGTGCACTGGCTTTAAGTAAATAACGAAATGCCTCAACTCTCATCCATTTTTGATGTCCGTACAGGCGATCTATTTCAGTGCCATGTCGAGCAAGCCACATCGCTGCTGCTGCTGTCACATGTGCGGTAGCGTAAGAGGTACCACTAGCTTTCTGTTCATATAGATCAGTAATAAGTTCATGGTTGCTATCAAAGCCAATCGTTGGGATATTGATATTACTGCCTGGACCCCAAACATCGATATGGATCATCTCAAATTCATGATAGCCTTGGCCTTTGGTATTCCAAATACTACGATCAGGATTGACCGCACCACAGCCTATAGTGCGAAAAAATTTACCAGGGTATGTGACGAGGTCAGTGCCTTGACCAGCAGCAGCACAAATAATAACACCATTGTCATAGGCATAGTCGACAGCCTTTCCTAAATTTCTACTACCAAAAGCGAAGCTGAGGCCCGCTGAGCCTAGACAAATATTAATAATATCAGCTTCGTTGCGATCAATCGCATGCCTAATAGACTTTGCAACATTGGTTCTTTCTCTATTGGAGCTTGCCGGAAAACCAAGAATGACTGAGTTAGTGGCACGGTATGGGATCAGTGGTAAACCGGGGCAAGCTCCTCCATCAAACTTTCCTCGTGTCGCGTGGCCGCAAATGACGCTCGCAATTTCCGTCCCGTGACCGGCAGACTGAAGTAAGCCATCGTAATTCATCGGGTCAACTGGCAGTGAATTCATATGCTCATCCTGATAATTTTTGCCCGCTTGCCATAGAATGTTGGTGGTGGAGGAGAAGTCTCCAAAGACAGGGTGTTCAGTATAACCAGTATCAATTTGCGCTACTTCAACACCAGACCAATTAATCTCGCCTAACTCTCTTTTGAGATAGTTCATCGCTTTTTTGGCATTAACCAAGTCCAAATTCCAGTTTCGAGCTACTATATCACCTGAGTGTCTAGCCATACTTATTTCTCCAATCATATTATCTATAGTTAATTAGGGTGTCAGTGTAAATAAAGATAACTTGAGGATTGCACTGCTTAAGAGTCAAATATCCTTTCTCGAAAAAACTCATTTAAAAATCTGCCATGAGGGTCATACTGTTGCACTTTGGTTTTCACGATATCGATGCGATCACCAAATGCTTTTCGTGCTTGTTTGGGGGTTAACCATTTAGTTTGATTAAATAGAGGTATCCCTCCTTGTTCACTGCAATAGTGATTATAAGCACGAAGAAACTCATTCCAACCAGGACTACCAGTAGACACTGGATCAAGTGTCAACACTGTGCTGTCTACTGAATAGGAAAGCAATGACGCTTGATCTTGTTCAACTCGATAACCGACATTTAACATATCACACCGATAATTATGTTTTCGATAGTATTCTTTACAAAACTGAAAGTAACCACGAAGAATATCGGGATACTTATCTTCTGCGAATGTCCATATACTAAAAGTATAGCCACTGCGCCCAGAAGTGTTTGGATAGCGAATCATTTGCGCTGATGCACTGGTATTTTTGCCATGTAAAATAAAGCGTAATACCATGCGCTGTATTTTGTTATACATTTTAAGACAAAAATATCTCATGCTTGGCCATGGAATGTATTTAGTGACAAACCAACCTAGTAAAGGCGTCAACCTGACCCAGGTCCAATTTCGTAAACGCCAGACATAGCGACGTGAAAAGGTGCTCCCTTCATGATAGTGCCGAAATTCAACCGTGACTTTGTCTTCATGTGGAAACATATAAAGCATTATTGATTGTTGACGCTTCACCAGCTCAGGTAGGCAGGCCAGGAAACTATCGAGCGTGTAATTTTCGTGATAAACGGTCATGGGTTTGAGTTGATGTATTTTAAAAGTGACTTCATAAACTATGCCGATCATGCCATAGCTGGAGCGTGCAAATCGTAATAGCTCTAAATCATCTTCATTAAACTCAAGTAACTCTCCGGAGGCACTAACCACTTTAATTACTGAGGCATACGAACAAACTTGTCCTGCCTCACCAGGCATAGATGCGTCTTTGGTGCCGCAAGTACAGGCTGAACCCATACTCAGATTTCCGAGTTCTAAATTCACATAAAATTGTTTTCCTTCTTTTTCTAACGCCTGGTTAACATCAAGATAAAGGGCGCCTGCTTGTGTGGTGACTGTATCGGCTGTGATCTTGATGATTTTGTTGAGCTTAGTCATATCAACCAATGTGCCTTGATCGGAAACGGCACAATGTGAGGTGGAATGATTTGATCCCACGGCTTTGACGGGTGAAGGATACTGTTGAGTATCTTTTACGATTTTAATGATTTCGTCTACCGAGTTTGGTTGAGTGACAACTGAAGGATAAGAATAAATATCTTTTCCCCAATTGTGAATTTCTGTCTCCATGCGATCCGCTCCTGGTATTATGGTTATATTGATATCAACGTTATTGATTGTTATTTCATTTAGGAATAGGCTGCCACTGGTTGATATCGTCCCAAGGCGCGAATACATTGCTAATATTTTGTATTGCCGGGGTCAATTCTGGGTAATGGCGGATTATGACACTCGACATATTGTGGTCGTCTATCCAGTTTAAGCCAAGTTGAGTGTAAACTTCGGCGGTATAATCTTTAGTAAAAAAACGGTCGCTTTTTAAGCGACGTGAGGCCATAAGAATAAACACTCGAAACGCTGTGTCTGAGAAACCGAATCCCTTAGGTAAGTCTTCGGCCAGTAAACCCACCATGGTATCGACTAAATCGATATTACCTTCATAGAGTTCTTCGATTTGTTTGGCCCATTCCTTATTGCTCGTAATTTCGGAAAATTTACTGACCGGTTTTTTATGTAATAATTTTCGAAATTGATTATAGCGAGGGACGCCACGCTCACGATCTCGCAAGATATCGACAGCAGCCAAATCAATGGCAGGGATGTCAGGGTTAATGCGTTCAAAGTTCCGTAAGGTGTCGGGATAGTTATGCAGAGTGATTGCCCCTGGATGAACTATTCCGAAGGAATAAAATAAATCGGCGATACGAACATTTTCCATGCTTGGACGCGTAAATTTTCCTTGTACTTCTGTAAAACTTTTTTCAAATAATAGATCGCCTGTCTGACAAGAATAGGTGGCGATGGTATCAGGAATTAATGGGTGTAAGCGATAGACCGCTGTAAATTCTTCAGTTAAGGAATAGGCAGCGGTATAGTGTTCGGTTTCTGAGCCTAAAATGCCTGACAATTCCTCTGATTTACTGACCCGTCCCTGATTTTTGCGTATATTTTCTCCTAGTAATCCCCACCAATTGGCGTTCATTGAGACTTCCAATGCAGGGTGCCCCAGAATGGCCGGAGTCCAGTCTACTGTATGAATTTTAGCGATAAGTGCGCAATTAATTAGTCGCGCAGTGGCGAATAATTGTTGGTCGTTCCAGTGTGGATATTCTGTTATAAGGCGATCACAAATTGCGTTATGTTCTAAAGTGAAAATCGTGTGAAAAATTGATAGTCCTGACCAGTAATTATCGAAAAAACCTGTGTGGTCGATATTTTCTAGGCCTGGTACAGGATTTGGCTCAAGGCGATGATCAATCGATTCATCAACCGTATGTTCTTCTATTTTCAATTTACCCTGTTGTTGAGTTCTTAATGAGAGTTGGGCATCAATCGTGATTCCATATAACTGTGATTGATCCCACCAATGGCTTTCAGTATTCACAAACGCAGGAGGGAAGTGGTCAGATGCCTTAGTACCGACTTTAGTGTTAGCAACACGCATAGGTCTTTGCGACTGCGGCCAGTCATCATCTTCAGTAAGAGGTATTTCGTGAAAGTCGTTGGCACTACGCTCATGATTAACCCAACCATGAACCTGAAACTGAATCCAAGCAGCGGTGAGTAAATTAAGAGTAGTGGCAGGAACGAACTCTTTACGTACCATAAGCTTTTTACTAATATCGCGTGGGTTCGGTTTCATTAAAAGCTCAGGGTCAGGGTAACAATGCTTTAACTCGAAATTACGTCCAAAATGTTCTCCTGCTCTCCCCATATCAGGATCATTAAGGTCGTTAAAACTTCCATCAGCGCTACGAGAATTTAACGCTTCTGGACTCCATTCTGCGGGGGGAAGTTTAGTATTCTTAGGCGTGTCAAACAGATTTTTTTTACGCAACTCTATGCGAAATATGTCGAGATTTAAGACTGCAAGCAACGTCGGTAGTTTTGCCCAAAAAATAAAGCGATTAATGAGTTTATACGTTTGGACCAATAGCGCATAACCCCAGCGTTGTGCGATAAATCCTGCGATAAATACCCCTGCGATAGAGTAGAGCAGTGCTCTCCAATCCATCCAGTGGTTAAAGACAAGCCAAACGGACAATACCAATATTGCGTACAATACGTATCTAATCATAATGATCCTTGTTTAAAGTCTATCTACCTTGAAACGAATTGAAAAATAATGATTAATAGTAGGAATCGCGAGACCTTCTTTAATCGTGGGTGAGCAGACCTGAAATTTCCACTGAGTGAACAATTGTGCCAATACTGCTTTGCTTAAAAATAAGGCGAGATTTTTACCTGGACAAATTTGTGTGCCGTTACTAAAGTGGTTATAGGCATAATCGCTATTGCCTTCTTTCCATCGTTCAGGATTAAATAAGTGAGCATCTTTTTGGTATCGGGTATCACGATGAGTGGCATTGTTTAATATGAGAAGGGAGGTTCCTGTCATTAACATATTGCCTTGCAAGTTATCGCGACGCAGCATTTTTCTGGCCAACATTGGTGTGGTGGGCCACAGGCGCATGGTTTCTTGAGTGCAATGTTCGAGTAAGTCAAGTGAGTCTATTGCCTCAGCAGTTAATGCACCTGCTTCCTTAATTTGAGCCAGTACCTTTTTTTCAATTGCTGGGTGAGTACAAATCAAGAGTAAAGTTCGAATGACATTGGCAGCCAATGTATCTCCCATTGCGAATAGCCAATGCGGGACCTGATGCTCTGGTTCGATATTGACGTTGTTTGCTACATGAGGGCAGAGTGATAATAAGGAGTCTTTAGGGGCGGCATGTAAGCGTGCACGTAAATCATGGTCTTGTGCGGCTAGTTTTTTTGAGGGGCGTAGTAGAAAGATTCTATTCGCCTTGGCCATTAAACTCATCAACCGTGCCAAAATTTTACTATTCGTTTTATTAGAATCACCAAGAATAGTTTGTTGCGCTAGCTGCATAAATAACGTGGAAAAATAATCCCAGTGAACAGGCTCGTTATCAAGCTCGTTTTTTTTCGATGTTATTGATTCAATCGTTGTCAAAAAAGGTTGAGCAAGAGAGTGAAGTTTTTGATCTGTTTCAAGCACAGATTCGTTAAATTGACGACGGTCGTACCACTGATGGCCACTTGATAAAGTGACTGAGTTAGGTTGAAAATAACTCATGCCGCGAAATTTTAGATCGGCAACTCCATACACAGCAGGAGATTTATCAAGTATTTGCTGAATCCCTTTGACATCGAAGACTAACAATACTTTGCTGAATAACATTCTTGTATAAATATAATCGCTTCTATATCTTGAGCGCAATTTTTCACAATATTTTGGGTTAAACGCTTGAATGCCCAAGAATGCAAAAAATTTGGTTATTCTGTGACGTTGTGTAAATATGCCCGATAGGTAATAAGGAATTACATGACACAAGTTGAAGAGTAGTGTAGTGATGAAACTGGTTTTGGGTATTTTATTATCCATAATGTAAAGAGCTTCTTAACGTTATATGATTTTTATTGTATCAATTGAAATAATATCAGCCCTCACCGATTTTGAGTCAATGAGGGCTTTAATGTAATGCGCTCAATCCCTGCGCTGACTACTTGCTCGCTTTTGATTAATTTTGATAATCAATATTATTAGTCAATAAAGTCGCTCACCTCACTATAAATACAGCTACTAATAGTGAGTAACATAAAAGCGGTGACCGAATTAGACTGACAAATTGTCATCATCGATCGGAGTCTCTATTGTTTATTGTTGATTGCCTCTGGTAGTTTTATTATTACCATTGGAGTGAAGTAATGTAAATAAATTTATTCCTACGGTTTAAAAATGTTAAGAGAATGATGTTTGGGTCAGGGGCAAGACGTTGAGAACGAATTTATTTTCACTGCCTGAAATTTTACAGTCACTGTGAAAAGTAACTACCCCCTAATCAGGGGGGCTTTCGGTGGATATAATCGATAGAGGCGTTAGTCGATATGCATGAATAAGCGTTTTGCTTTATCGCCCATGATTGTTACTAACTGACTTTCAAATTCATTTTTATCTTTGACTACTGCTAATATTTCTGACATACCAAACATAACATGATGGCGAAATGAACCTCCGAATATTATGTGTGATTCTCTTGCCGCATCCAAGTTATTTTTACCGCCTAGTGCGATAAGTAGAAAAAAAGCAGTTTGTCGGTCGTTGTCGTTAATAAATTGTTCAAGTGCTAGTTGACGCAAAAAACTATTTGCCTCTGAGTTACGTTTCTGAGCGATTCTTCCGATTGAATGAAATTCATTTAATCGGTACAGTTCAGTATAGTCGTAAACTGAGTGTACATCGGGCTCCCGTACATCATTATCTCCTCGGTCTTCATCTTGTTGGATAGCTTTAGCTAAGATTCGTTGGTAAGCCTCTGATTCTCGAATCGAATCAAAGTCATTTTCACCAATAATAGCTGCTGCTGTTTCTTGGTTCACTATGGCATTTTCCATACAGGGTTCAAACTCAGAGTGTTGTCCAAGCAAAGTGATTAGGCATGCCATATTATGATAATAGCAGCGAGGTGCAGATTCTTGTTGAGGGTGATAATGCAACTGATAGAACATATTCATTTCGGCGAGATCACCGAGTATGACTACACTATTGATGGTATTAGCGATTAGATTATTCCAGGTGACTGAATCTAGCCCAGTATGAGTCTGAGCACATATTTTAAAATATTGATATTGTGCTTCAACGTTACCAGTAAGAAAAAAAGTACGTGTGCTGAAATCCAATAACCTTATGCTCTGAGGGTGATGGTTCATTCCAACTTTTGCGATTTCATAGGCAATATTGACTTTACTAGAATCTCTCTCGCCAGGAGTATAATAACGTCGGAAGAGTTCAAGATAAAACTCGATACTTTTATCTTTAGGAATGTCTTCTTTCTTCTTTATTATTAAGCTTTTATCTGGGCGTGTCATACCATACAAGGATTCAAAATATGCTGGGTTAGCAGGGTTTTTATCAGACTCGCCAATACAAAATTCGTATTTTCGTTGCTGACTACTAATGACTAGCGAGTCTGTTGAGTCACTCAATTTCTCGATTGTATCATGCAAAATAGTTTCCTTGGTTTTTCCGTTCAAGTATATTAATGCATGTTCGCATAAAGCTAGTACAGCGCCATTGTCCAGGTTCAATTCACTAAGAATATTGCCAGTGCTGCTGCTGAGTTTTATGATTTTTTTGACATTGCTGCCCAAGGAGTATTGATGGTGTGCACTGCACCAATAGAAATTAATGAGCTGTGAATCCATTAAATATTTTTTATTTAATTGCAGTAAGCCTTGTACTAACTGTTCTGACCACACTTTGAGTGAACGGTTTGACATTGAATCTAAGTCATCACCATAACCCTCTTTATTTGCGTTATAAGGTAGCTCCACTATGACTGAGCTATTATATTCACCTACTGAAAAATTTCGTTCTCTACATAACTGTTTACTCTCAGAAGAGAGCTGTTCTATCGTCGTACTGAGAGTGATAGCCAAAGTGAGTTGTTGTTGTTTACGATAGGTGTGAATATAAATATCTTTAATTTCGTTGATTCCGACCAGTGTGTCTGCTGCGGTATTGATAATTGATTGCATGGTAGTTTCTCGTAAAGGTCTATGGTTGTTTTTCTTTGAGTAGCGCAATTGAAATTTAAGTCCCTTGATATTCAGTGTAAAAATCGCCACATTCTGTACATACTACAATATGCCAAAATCCCTCGGCCCATCTTATTTGTATAATATTCATATAGGAGCCATGACAACCATGTGAATGTTGCGCCCATGATGGATAACCCCCGATCTTTGGTTCATTCAAGTGATATAGGGTCATCGCCTCAAAAAAATCGATACTTTCATTATTCATATTTTCAAGTTGTGCGAGAGGGTTTTTACCATAGCGTTCGAGGTGTTCATCTAAGTTACCTTCTGCGAGTCCTTCCATCATTCTTGCGATCATACGGACAGGGTAGCGAATTTCACATTCTGATAAGTGGCTACTAAAAAAATCTATCCCCTCAACTTCATATTCCGTACATATCATGTGATCGCGGAAAGGATGAAACTGAAGTGGATTGCTTTCTGTAGTGCGACCTCTGAGTGTTTGTAGCGGTTGAGTGACATCACTTTCATTTAGCCAAACAATTTCATGTTCAGGTTGATCGTCTCCGCATTCTTCAGGGCAAGTAAATACCAATAACATATCTTTGCCTTTTGGAGTAGGAAGCGCAGCAGCATCTTGCTTGCGAATTTGGTAAGCCAATAACATTTCTTCACCACACTGCTCACACAAAGGCCAATCACGATCACTTGGGTATAAGGCAAGTCCCCCTATTTTCGATAGATTAGTGTCTTTAGTGACATCCATACTCTGATCAACTTGAATGGCTAAAGCAATACGATACTCAGAGCTTAAAGTTGCAAAGAGGGTCTTTGCCTCCTCAAAAGTTTCGCACTCGCCTTGAATTAATTCGGGTACTTCAGTTTCGAGTTTTGTTAAATAATCTGGATTAATATCCATAACGTATTCCTGTTGTGAATTAGTGGTTGCCGTTAAATTAAGGAGTGTGTTTCAGTCAGTAAAAACCAAAAAATCATAAAATATAGAATACCCTGAATTCGTATAATAAGTGCATAACCTCTGATAGAAGCTGAACAAAAAATACCCTGTAAGTAAGACAAGACTCAGGGTTACAATGCTAGGCTTCGACACCAACAGCAGAGGCTACAAATGAGCTA
>UOFL01000162.1_pt1 | contig 26714 bp, 19 predicted proteins | sample 1990081 | NCBI WGS metagenome assembly UOFL01 (sample SAMEA4728526, study PRJEB27164) | hydrothermal vent metagenome | biome: marine basaltic hydrothermal vent biome; feature: marine hydrothermal vent; material: mineral | place: Pacific Ocean | collected 2011-06-14/2011-07-23 | depth 1741 m | reverse complement strand
TATTCCGCCGCCCGTCTTGGCTGCCACTTTGTTTTCCGCCATACCAGTGGCATCGTCAGTCTCTGCAATCTGTCTTGTTGATAATTCAGCCAATGCAGTGAAAATCAACTCTGCTTCACTCATATGATCACGCAAATTCTGACTTTTTAGATCCTTATATTTCTTATGATCTTTTACACTCACTCCCGACCATTCTTGATGAATGATATTGGTAAGAATGGCAAATTCCTCTCCTTGTTTAATATCGTGGTCACTCCAGTAGTCGGTCAGCTTGTTTCGGGTTTCCTGACCAGTCATACGCTGTTGAATCCATTTTTCACTACGACCATGTTTTTGCCAGGTTTCTCTGGCACGATCAAGAGACCTCGCCGGGTCTGCCATTTCCTGCATTCGCTCGTAACCGACTTTTGCCAGCCAGAGTTTAATAGGCTCGGCCTTAGGACTGGGTACCGATTGCACAAGCCGAAGCAAGGTTTCAGCAGTAGCGACATCGGTAAGGTATTTTTTCCCATCTGCTGCGGTTAATTTCAGTCGGTGACAATTTGTCACCGACTGATTCCCTTCCTTTTTAAGTCGTTGTTTAAGCTTATTCCAATACTTTCGCGCAGCCTGATAATCAGTCTGCTGAGTGAGTACCTGCACAATGTCAATCACCGAAAAGTACCAGTTTTCAGACTCTTCATCATACACCCGGCGAATTTGGTAATCCTCAAACAAGGTCATATCAGTTTTCATCTAAATCACTCCCTGTTAATTCTGAAAATATTCCTGCGACATATTCACCAGAGCGGTCATGTCGAAACGCATTAGGTTCACATAAATCGACCAATGAACAAGCTTTGCATCGTTTTTTATTATCAATGGGTAATGGAGTAACCCCTGCAGCCAAAAGCTTGTGCGCCCCTTCAATTGCTGCAAGCGTTACTTCTCGTAACACATCATCAAATAATACAGGTTCGCGTTTTCGTACTTTCCAGTACCACAAAGCCCCTTCTTCAATCTTGATATCACGCATTTCTTCAAGACATAAAGCCTGGGCACAAAGCTGAATCTTGTCCCAGTCTTCTATCTTGGGTTTACCTCGCTTGTATTCCACAGGAAAATATTGAGTGGGCGGCTTACCTTCTATTTCCAATAGATCGAGCTTTCCATTAATATGCAATTGATGAGAAATAACCGCAACCCCACGCTCAAAACGCACATTACCCCGCCGCTCAGGTTCGCCACTATCTACTCGTTCATGTAATAAATTACCATGCGCCGTGAAAAAATTTTCAGCCCAAACTTGCTCTACATGAATCAGCGCAAACTGGCGTGGGCAGTAAGAATAATGCTGCAAGGCAGAGAGCATGACGAATCGATCAGAATCTTCTGCTAATAAATTATTGTGCCCGTTCCCCTCATTACTGATCGTCATTTTTTTTCTTCAGCCTGATTAGCTTGTCAAAATCTGATTCAAATAATCTATCTTACGCAATACGATATTTTTCAAATTAAGTGTTGGCATAATCCCTGGCGATCTTGGCGGTAATTTTACCGCTGCCCTGCAATATGTCACGTTCATCAAATTCGAGAAATAAATTAAGATGCTTTGCCCAGTCTTTCATGCTCATTGGAATTTTACGTTTAGCGCGATCTTCTCCCAAATCAAGATAGGCACTCACAATACGCCCCAGGGACTCAAGTTCATCTTTTTGCAAATAATTTTTAGCAATGGCTACATCCGCTTTTACAACTTTTCCGTCAGGGGCCTTACCCCAACCACTTAAACCCATATTTGCTTTTTTACTGTTTGCATGTTCTTTAATTAGTTCTGCTGCTGTTTGCCCGTGAATGGCAAATTCGCTTAAAACCTGGGTTGCCCATTGACGAAACTGAGTCGCTCGTTTGGAGTTGACACGATAACCGACAGAAATTATTACGTCTAGATCGTAAAATTGGGTGCTGTATGATTTCCCATCAGAAGCAGTCCTCCGGAATTTCCGGATAACTGAATCAGCATTCAACTCATTACTTTGAATAATATTTTTCAGATGCTCGCTAACCGTTCTAACATCCACACCGAATAGCTCAGCCATTAACTTCTGTGTCAGCCAAACCGATTCATCCTCCACTCTAACCTCAATGCTATCGTCTCGAGCCTGAGAAGTGAAAATTAGAAATTCAGCGGTTGAGTTGTGCATTAGTTTTTTCATATTAAGGCATTCTACTCACTTGTTTCTTTGTTTGTTATGATCAATCGGCTTGCTCAGTAACCTGCGAACCCAAGTGGCCCTATACCCTTAGCTTGGTTGATGATGAATTGAGAACCCAGTTACTTAAACTTTAATCAGAATCCATCTATCTCTTCAGGTTTAAGTTCATCCAATTCATCCAGTGTGTAACTTCCATCTGCGTTTACCGATAGTGTCCTATGAACTTTTGCAGATGAATACTGGCCTGACTTGTTGTTGTGCTGCCACCAAATAATTTTTTCTACAGCCATACTTCCTTCCGGGCGCGCAGAAGATGCATCGCCTTCAAACAGTTTGGGAAGAACCTTTTTGATTGTTTCTGCATCTTTATCACTAAACCCCGTGCGTTCAGCTAATTGTGGTGTCATACCACCAAAAGCCACATAGACAGCTTTATCAACCCTATGCTTCATACCCATAGTGTCTGAGCTTTTTTTAGTGCCGTCACCTTCGCCACTCACACTCTTTGTTATTTGAGTGCTGGTGATACTAACAGGCTCAACACTAAAAGCGGATTGAACTGAAACTGGACCACGGATTGGGATAGATACACCATCTTTGGTATCACTCTTGAAAGCAAATAACTGACCAAAGCTACGTACATCAATCCATTTTTCGTTAGCAATCCGTGCAGTTTCTTCGGGAGTTGTTTTTTTTACATTAAATGCATCTTTACCCAGCCCATGATCTTCAGACTCGGCCCGATTTTTTAAGCTTGTCATGCCATCTGTCTTCTTTTCATCTGATTGCACAAATATTTTTTCACCGTTACTCTGCAATCTATCCCTTATTTTTCGTTTAATACAAACATCAGTTACTTCACCGTAGCCTTCATAATCAGTACGCGGTCGATTACCATTTAACGGATCACCATTTGGATTTGCATTATTAACACTAAAAATCAGGGCAAAATCTATTTTATTTTGTAAGCTCATCATTCATCTCCTTCAGTTTTCGATTCATCATTTTCACTGGTTTCTTTCAATTCTTTTTTTCTACGCAACTCAAGCCGTTGACTGTGGAAAGCAAGTAAGAACTCACCACTTAAAGGTTTGTCATTGACAAACTCACCTTCAGTAAATTTATTCATGACATCATCCAACAGCATTTGAATATTATGTAAAAAACCAGCACGGTTATTTTTAAGCCGTTGAATATAGGGCTGTAATGCCAACTCTATATTGCGCCAAGTAGATGCTGGCCGATCTGCAAATCGTTGCATCAGCCTTGCAGCAGTTGTAGAACGACTTTCACCGGCCACATATAGCGACATATCTTCCAGCCTTTCAGCAATCGCTAGCAAACGGCCATACAAATAATCTCGTGAACTATTGTCGCTTTCTAATCCCATAATATATTCCTTTGGTTGTTTTGGCCTGCGCCTGCTATAACCTTTATACAAAGCACAGGCAATGCCTATATTTTTTTCCCATACCCACTGTTCATCAGACTTATAAGCACTGCGGTTACTGGCATTTCGTACAGCTTTGTCTACAAGATCACGAGGAAAGGGGCACGCTTCGACAATACAAGGTAAAACTCTTTCTACAGTATTTTTTTTAAGTGAGTCGTTTAGCTTGCTACCATATATAGCTTCCCAGATCGAACGAGGAGACGGTGCACTAATAGGCCAAACTATCTTTGCAGCAGCTTTTTTCTTACCAACAGCTAAGTCAACCTTATGACGTTGGTACCAGGAAAAATCTGTATGCCATTGCGAAACACGTTCAATATAATCCTCGGGGAAAAATTCCTGATAATAAGTTACTGCCATTCGGCCAGGGGTTGCAGAATCCAAGCCCATTATTATGATATTATCTGTCGTTTTTAATTTCGCTTGATAACCCGCCATATATTTACCTAGCGCCAATGAAAAAGACTGACCTAAATCGACTGTATGGTCGATTTGGTTTTCTTCTAATGATAACGGGACAGATATTTCTTGTAGCTCTTTACCCATAAGCTCCCAAGTATCTTCCATTGGTTTAGGTATTTCTTTCCCAGATATTGCCCACGCAACGATCACTTGATCACTATTTCGAAATCCTTGGCGTGAAATCAACCAGCGTAAGGCATTATGTGCTTTTTGTGTCACATCAAAAGAAACCCCAACCGATTGTGCCCCATATTTATCTATACTATTTTTACTATCAGTAAACCGACCTCTAAATGTAAAACCAGACATATCATTTGACGAAACAAGTTTAGCTTTATCTCCTGTATGACGAAGCTTGGCCGGGTGACTAAAAGCCAAAGGCATTTTTTTACCGGTTATAAAACACAACCCTATTTGATCACTATTAGCTAATTCAAAATCCACCCAAGCCTTCTGTAATTCATTATCTGTCCATGTATCACTAACAGAGTCCCCTTGAAGTTCTACACTCCAGCAAACTAGCGCATTTCCTTGATCTAGCTTACCTTTATCTTTAGGCAAAACTTTAAATATTTTAGGTGTAATACCCTCGCTATCCTCGGGCCATGATAATAGTAAATTATCTTGCTTATCGACGAACAATATTTTATTTTTCACCAAATCGTCTACTACTTTTCCTTTTTCTATGTATTTATTAACGGCTATAGCTTTAGGATGGGAATATTTTGAAGTACACCAACTATTGAGCCCCTCAAAATATCCGTCAAAATATCCTTTCTTTTTACCGCCATAGTCCAGATAGTCTTTCGCAATATACTGAATTTTATCAGCCAATGGATGCGGCGCTTCACCGCTACTCCTGCCAGCTGACTTTTCTGTTGCCGGCAGAACTACTTGTACTTTTTCCAGCACTTCTGCGCATTTAAAATTGCCTTCGCCATCAATAGTTATTTTAATATGTGCATTTTGCAGGGTATGGCTAATAGGCATGGGCTGCTCTGACGCGGGCAAATCAAGCTGTATACCCACCTCATAGGTTTCATATAATTTGGCCATCCAACTCATAATTCTGTCTCCTCTGTTCCCACTGAAAGCAAGTTATCACTTTCTTTAAATTCCTTGGGCAACATGGGACGGATAAAACGACTAACAGTACACTCTTCTGGCCGAGGAAACTCCAGAATACCTTTTTTCATGGTGGCGTTCCAAAAACGGCTGTGTAGTTCATTCTTTCCCGTTTCATCAGGGTAATCAAACCCGTGAAACACCAATCCGAAGCCCAGTTCTTCTATATCATCGTAAGCACCCTTACCTTCTCCGAATTCGCAAGGCTCAACATATGCTTGACAGTCTCGTGTGCCAAGAAATATATCCTGTCTTCCACCCTTATCTATTGAACGCCTCGCTAGCGCAAAGTGCTTCCCTGCAATACGATCTTTTTCTAATTCAGATCGATGCTTGTTCCATTCAAAATGCGCCTCCACCTGATACTCGACATCATGCAGAAATGTATAAATAGCCAGGCTATTGCCTCCCCCCCAAACCAAGGGTTTTGTCCCTTTAGTTTGTGTGCGTAGAGCTTTCATGACTCTCACTTTGTCCACATGCCAAATAATTGTGGGCTTCCAATAAATGGATTTTAAAACACCTTTTATGGCTTCGTACGTGGGTAAATGATAAGTACATTTCTCTCCACCAATCTTGGTAACCGGATCAGTGAACAGGGCATAACGGCCATAGACCTTGAAGCTGACGCTATTTTTGGGTGTATCATGCATTCGGGTTCCTCCTAGTACAGATTGAGTTCCATTGAATTGCACGGCTTGTCGGACAAGCCGAATTTATCACTGTAATATTGTTTATCCAGCCAATAAATGCCTTCGCCTGGCTGTATCTCGTGAACCGCCTTTTCTTCTTGTAACCGTTTCCAGACATTGGGAAATACATTGACGCTATATTTTTGTGCCTGCTTAAGTAATTTGCGATAGGTTTTCACATCAAATTCTTTCGCAACACGCCCCAGTTCGGCGATAAGGTTTTTCCCTTTTTCTCCGTAAGGCACAATAACAGCCTGCGTTGGCGAATCAATGGCTTTAAATGCTTTGCCTGCGGTCATAAAAGATTGCTGGAGCAGTAATGTACTTTTTTTTCTACCTACATTTCTTGTATTACTACTTAACAGGTTTAACAAATTATCATTCCTACCGAGTAATTTTGATGATACAGAATAACTCATGTCATCGGCGCGATCATAAAAGTAGTAATTGAAATATTGCTGCATGGCATCCGGTGCCAGAAAATTATCGTAACCTTCACTGAGAACACGTAGCGCTTTATCTCGACCGACTTTTATATCTTTTAACAGATCAATTTTTTCCTCATGCGGGTTTACGACATGCACTGTTGCCGTTTTGCGCAAACCATTTCTATTACAACGCCCGGCGGCCTGTGCGATGGAATCTAATCCGGCCAGAAAACGTATGACCGAGGCAAAATCCACATCAACGCCCGCCTCAATCAGTTGGGTGCTAACACACAATACTGGCTGATTTTTCTCTAATCGTTGTCGAACGTTTGCAAGAATAGCTTTTCGGTGTGCAGGGCAAAGACTGGTACTCAATTGAAATATCGCATCTTTATTCTCTTCAAAATCTGACTGCAATGTTTGATAAAGTTGTTGCGCCCAAGATTTTGTATTGACAATAATCAGACAACTTCCGAACTGATTGAATTCATACAGCGCAAGTTCTGCAATTTGCTCAGCAGTCCACCCTTCAGGCCGCACTTTATTGCTCAGTTGTACACGCTCTAAATCTTCAAACAGTTTTGGTACATCACTGACCAGTTCATTTCCTTCTGGTATGATCAATTGCCCTTTTTCTGGCGATTTGAGCCGATCAAGTAATGGTTGCGTCGCCGTGCACAATACAGCGGTGGTATTACAGAAATTAGTGAGGAAGTTAAGTGCGTTACAAAACAGATGGGTACAATTAATCGGCAATGTTTGAATTTCATCAAATATCAGCACTGAATTAGCCAGTTGGTGCATTTTCCTTGCGCCTCTGGTTCCGCCTGAAAACAATACTTCGAGAAATTGCACCATCGTTGTCATTACAATAGGCGCATCCCAGTTTTCACTCACCAACTTACTATGCCAGTTCTGCTGCTCTGGCTCCAGATTGGAGTGTTGCTCTAATACCCAGGGATATTCATCCTTGGAGCACTCAATGACTTCTCGAATGGCTGCCGCGTTCTGCTCGATAATGGATGTAAAGGGAATAATATAGATAATACGATCCAGTTCGTACTTTTTCGAGTGATGCAGCGCATAGCGCAAGCTTGCATAGGTTTTGCCACCACCTGTTGGCACGGTAAGGGTATAAATACCTTGCCCGTCTACTGCTCGCTGTTTACAGGTATTGGAAATATTACGGCGCAATTCATCAATAGGCTTTTCACTGCAAAACTCCTTAATGGCTAATTCGAGACGATTGATTGGAATTGACCAATCTACAGCTGAATCATTTCGATGCTGTGTATTTTCAGGATATTCAAAATCTGCACTGTTAATTCGATCTGCGTCAATCAGGCAACTGAATAACATGCGCGTAAGAAATCCCAAATTAAAATAGCGAATAGGTTTGTCAGGCAGGATATCCTCGACCTGGCCGACCTTCTGCAGTTGGGCTAGTACATTCTGTACCATGTCTTTGTTTGCCAAAGCATCCAGCTTTTCAATGTAATATTGCGGTGCGTTATCCAGACACTCATTCTTATGTGTCTTTTCATCCGGCTTGTCCATTCTGAGTGAAAATTTATTAGTACCATCTGGCTCAAGGCAATCAATCAGACCGCTGTGATGGGAGGCAATACATAAGGACAGAATCTGACCAACTAATTGGCCTTGCATCCCCCATTGACTACATTGCAACCAGACCCACTGTGCACCAGCACTTGAATGATCTATTTTACCTTTTAAACCTTTATAGTCGACATAGTCGTCTTCATCTGGGTTAATTTTTCCTGTAGCTGAACCAATATATTTTTGAAATTTCTCACTAAACTTTCCAAAGTCATGTAACAAACCAATCAATCTTCCAGCGCCAGCAACTCCTATCTTAGCGGCTAGTCGCGCTGCAATTTCGCCAACCTCGGCAAGGTGATCTATCAAAGGCTGCTCAAGGCCATCTTTTCGTCTATGTGCAATTAGATTTTTAGACATAATAACCTCTAATCTCCCCCGAAAGATCTAATCTGTCCCGGATAAACCTGGCCAACTCCGCTTCTACCACCAACATACCACACCTCTATCTCACCACATGAAACAGTAAAATTTTATCTTCAATATTACTCCAGCGCTTGCTTCAACACGGCAGTGACAGAGTTGACCAACGACTGTGGCGACAAATATGTTCATATGCAACCCGTGCTCTAGTCTATCCATGAGCAGCTCATGTTCTATGCTGTAAGGGATACTTAAAATATAATATCCTTACCCATCATATTTACCGCTTTGATTTGGGCACCAGCTTTCTCTCGCCACCCAAAATGTGCATTCTGGCGTAAATCTTAATAACGCTTCTTGAGTCTCCGACCCTGTAAAAATCCGGTATGAACTGCATAATTTTTTGTCCAGTGTCTCTTCAGTAACTGCAATTGCGGGTTGCTTGATTATTTTTAGTTGGTTTATGCAATCAAGTGAAAAAGTACGTAATTGTTGTATCTCATCGTCTAGAGCATCTAAATACCAATTGTCACGATAATGAACCAGTCGTTGAGGAGATATTTCTCCCCATTTAGTGTCATCCCGTTTACGATTGTAAAACTCAATTCTGGCTTGTTGCGGTGTAAGCTCAACGTAAGAAATCAACCCAAAATAACGGGGGCTCTACCTGCCTCGCATTCATTCTAATACGCTTTAGTACGTCATTGATATTAAGATTACCATCTGTAAGTTGATTAATAAGCTGTTGTTGAAATAGTTGAATTGCGTTATATAGAACCCCTGATTCCAGAGGATCGATAAACTTCACCAAACTTAATAAAGCACTTGCTTCACTGGCACTGATCCGTATGCCAAGCAGATCAAATTCTTCATCAACATTATCTAAACGATTGATGTTTTCATAACGATCGTACTGAATAGGCCGATTCAAACGCTCTCTTAAATACTTAAAATCTCGGTTAAATGTTGCTCGAGAAACTCCGAGCTCATCAAGAGAAGTTTGAATATTCACTTGAGAACATGCTTTTAATAATCGAATAATTTTATAAAAATGCTCAGTACAATCCTATTATTATGCTTATATTTTTGCTAATTTTTAATTAACAATTATAAATTTTTTGATCTTTATAACTATTCTTATACGCTAGTATTGTCGAGTAGGATAGCTTTATCTGCGTTAGTCTTTAGATCTCCAATAAAACATTTAAGCCGCACTTAGGTTAACGAATAACATTTTTCAATCAAATCGCTCTTTATAATCTACACGCATTTGTTAAGATTATATTAAGTTATGTGCCTTGGATATGCAGTGATATAGTGATTTTGGCAACTTAACAAGAGGTGTTATAATGTACGTCAAGACATGACAGATGAAGCGACAACAAAAAGAAAAAGACCCACATTTAAACTGGAGCATGAATAGCTAAAAATTACACAAGCTTTAGATTTCAACCGACACGACTGAAGGTACAACAAAAACTAATCTTTAAAAAACACGCTAATATGCTTATTTCAATCCACACGCCCACGAAGGGCGCGACGGTAAATGGGTTATTTCATTATCCGGTAGATTAAGTTTCAATCCGCACACCCACGAAGGGCGCGACAGGAAATAAATAATGCCTGATTTTAAATTCCTTGTTTCAATCCGCACGCCCGCGAAGGGCACGACACATTAATTTTGGTTCGTAGTATCCCGCTCGGTGAATTTCAATCCGCACGTTCGCGAAGGGCGCGACACGAAAAGATATTAATGGCTGAGGGTGGATACATGGTTTCAATCCGCACGCCCGCGAAGGGCGCGACTTAGCACGGGTATAAAATATTCCGGATTCATTTCGTTTCAATCCGCACGCCCGCGAAGGGCGCGACAGTAACAGTCTAACTTAGTAATTCCTAAAGAGAAAACAGAACCATTCCGCTACCCACACTAATAAAGCCAATAGAACCCCGTCATAGAAGACAACCATAGATTATTACCACAAACAAACATTTACAGTCCCGCTAACTTCTCAGAGAGTAAATGAGAGTCTATCGTTAGCGATTAAAGATAAGAAGCTCATTACATACCTATTACGAAACCAGCGAGTAAGCCTTAAAGAAATATCTTAACTGCTCGCTATATTGTGCAGCCAGAGGTAGGAGCCTCACTTCAAATCAGCCCTAATTAAAATAGGGCAACTGTGGAAATAAGACTTTGGAGCTATCACTAAACATAAGGAAGTTAATCCACCTGTCATGAGTAAGCAGACTATTAAAGCCCTACATACCTCTGATATTAATATTGACGCTAATTCCAGTGCCGATACTGGTACTGGTAGCGGCACTAACTTATATGATTTGGCAAGCGTACTTATACATGAGTCTCAACATGGGTTTATTGTAATGGATGTTGAGCATAATATTTTAGTATGGAATAAACAAATTAGTCAGTGGTCTGGCATAAACCGTACTCAAGCGATTGGTTTGACCTTCGCTGAGGTCTTTCCCAATATACAACAAAGTAAACTCTACACCGCGATTGAAAAGCGTATTCATGGTCTGAGTGTAAATTCTTCGCGTTTTCATGATGTCCAGCCAATTTTGCCTTTATGTAATATGTCAGGTGATTTACCACACGAGATATATATCACTATTGTGCCTGACTTACATGGCGGCAAATTTTGTGTACTTGAAGTGATTGATACCAGTCGTTTACATAATTTGCACAATAGCCTGCATACTCAGACAAAAGAATTTGATGGCTTGGTGCGTAGTGCTATTACCAATGATACACAATTAGAAGCCTTATTCGACAATCCTATCTTTAGCATCCTATTAATTGACCAAACAGGAATAATTAAAAAGCACAACCATTGTGCCGAAAACTTATTTTCCATACCTGCTAACCATTGGTCTGAAATTCACTTAAGTGATTTGCTACTTGATGAAAATTTACAAGCAATTGATGACAACCCAGCAACCATTAACTCTTCTATCGCTTATTTTGTTCCCTGCAACCAATCAATCAATCAACGCCATTCAACTACCAAAACTGCCACCACCAATACCCCTATTCCTGTGCGCCTTTGCAGCACTCGCATTTCTATTGGTAACAATATAAATCACATGCTATTGATTGAAGACTATCAACAACAAACATTATTGCATCAGAGAACAGATCATGCCTACAAAGATATTACGCAGGCTTTTGATTTAGTCAGTGATGCCATCATAAAAACTGATTCGCACTGCATCATTTGTTCCTTCAATAGTAAAGCTGAACAACTCACAGCATGCAGTGCAAAAAATGCGATTGGCAAACCTCTGCATGAAATTATATTGCTCACTGATACTGACACAGAATCGCCCTTTTATATTTCTGAACAATGGATTGAAACACACGAAAAAAAAGATGCCATCAAAAATCTTAAAGTAATATTAAGCCGGCGCGATCACCAACAAGTCGCGATTGAGCTATCAGTAATGCCTATCAATTATGCCTCGCAAACGAGTGCACAAACTACCGATTCAGATGGCAAAGAGCTTATATTGGTCTTACGTGACAATAGTGTCAAACAAGAATACGATCGTAAACTTGCGTGGCATAACACACACGACTCCTTAACTGGGTTAGTCAATCGAAGTGAGTTTGAAAATAGATTAGAACACCTAATTCGTGATGTACAAAACTACCAGCAGCATCATGTGGTATTACATCTAGAAGTGGACCAGTTAAAAGTAATTAATAACACATGTGGGCATGATGCAGGAGATGCATTATTACGTGAAATCACCGCCATCATTAAAAACACTTTAGGCTCTGAAGACACGCTTGCAAGACTTGGAGGGGATGAATTTGGTGTATTATTGCATAATAAAAAAACGGCCAACGCGCATAAATTTGCTCAAAACCTAAATAAAACACTTTATCAATACAGCTTTAAATGGCAACAACAAGTATTTCATACTAGTACCAGTATTGGTTTAGTCTCGATTAACATTACCTCACTCGACGTAAAAAATGCATTGAGTAACGCGCAGTCGGCCTGCCTCTTAGCCAAAGAATCAGGGTGTAACCGGGTACAAGTCTATGCCACTGGCCACAATAACATTGTCAAACAACAACATCGTATGCAGTGGCACAACCGAATCCAAACTGCATTAGACAAGCATGATCTCGTCTTACATGCTCAGCTAATTGCCCCTTCCTCTAAACAACAGTTACCAGCACGATTGGAATTATTAGTGAGAATTGTCGATCAAGGGAAATTGGTCATGCCAGACAATTTTATACCGGCTGCTGAATATTACCAGATCATGCCAAAAATTGATCAATGGGTTGTTGATAACTGTCTAGGATATTATTCCCAACTGCCTGAAAGCGTGCGCATTCCTATCAATATTAATTTATCAGGACAAAGTATCGGTGACGAAGTTTTCTTGCAGTTTCTAATAGAGAAAATCAAAACTTATGACATTGAGCCTTCACTTCTGTGTTTTGAAATAACCGAAACAGCTGCAATTTTCGATCTAGAAGCAGCCAAAGATTTTATGAAAGAGTTAGCAAAAATGGGTTGTGAGTTTGCTTTGGATGATTTTGGATCAGGCTTATCGTCATTATCTTACCTCAAAAATCTCCCCATTGACTATCTAAAAATTGACGGTGCATTTGTGAAAAATATTATCGGCAGTCATGTGGACGATGAAATATTACAATCCATTAATCGTATTGGTCATGTCATGAATATTAAAACAGTGGCCGAATATGTTGAAACACCTGAAATACAACAACGTTTAGAGGAAATTGGGATTGATTACTTGCAGGGTTTTTTAATTCATAAGCCAGTTTTGCTACAGGATTTTTTTGAACTAAAACTTCAAAAGACACTGAAAGGCTAAAATTATTAATCCACTAACTTACGCTAAACTCTCTTAAGAAACCCTGGATTAGATTTTTTGAACATCAAAAACATCAAAAACATCAAAAACATCAAAAACATCAAAAACATCAAAAACATCAAAAACATCAAAAACAAAATACACCAATTACTGTTCAGTGATTAATAAAATTTTCAATGTTTTTAATCGTTAAAAAATATTAACCCGCGAGCAATTTTCAACCAACATCTATTTCGAATACAAACTACTATTGGTTTTGAGATAAACAGTCACATCTAAATTCAACGCAATAAGTACTTTAACTTTTAGGTGCCCACTTATTGATAAGAGTTTCTTTAATGGCTTTTATTATCAACGCCTGCTCACCTGCTTTGCGACTACAGACTAATTTATACGACAAGCCCAACTCTAAGGCTAATGTAATCTTTCCTACAGTTGATTCCTGAGAACCCGAACAGATTCCTGAAATAGAATAATTACCTGGAAGTAACATTAATTTATTTCTGCCTGCTCCAAAAATTTTACTTAAGCCATTTCCTTTCACTACATTGCCATTCAAATCAATTTTGTTAAAGCTCTTAAAAATAGGAGCGGCAAAAAGAAACTCACCTTCCTGATTAAAGTCTCCCACAACCTCCGCTCTCTCATCATTTGCCGAACAAACACTAGATAAGAACAATCCCAATAAGCCAGTTAATTTTAATAGTTTCGAAATTTTCATATTTTCACTCCTGTGATACTTTACGTTATCTGGACATAGTTTTTCCGTATGAATCCTTCAATGAGTCCAACCGTTGGCAAGCCTAAATAATCTATTCGTAAGCTGCATCAATCAGATAACGTTATACGTTTTATTGTTAAGCCGTAGTTTACTCTGTCCAAGCTACCTTTTTCAAGCAAGTTTGTCTTGTTATATTTTTCGAATATAACTAGTTGTCCACATATTTAAATGACAAAAAATGTTATGCGCACCTATGTTCGACGTTAACTTTAAGCCAAAAATTAATTAATAGGCTCATTATATAATTAAGCAATTGATTCTAACGAACCCACGCTATCTATTGGATATAAAGAAGAGCTTTGTGAAAGGTGTACGACTTGCTTGATTAAGACATTTATTAATATGCCGATTAAGATATCAATCAGAAAAGGATTAACAGCAGACTAATGTCTGGTTTTTGGTGCATCCGATATTATCTCTTTAACGAATAATTTTTCGGCATCTATTGCATCAAAACTATAATGCTGTTTACAATATTCACAATCCACTTCAACTTTTTGAGTGTCTTGTAATATACTACGTACTTCATCGATACCCAGTCTACGCAACAAATCTTCTATCCTGGTGCGCGAACATGTACAACGAAATCTTATGATTTCTGGCTCAAAGACCCTTACATCTTCTTCATGGTATAAGCGTCGCATTAACTCACGAAATGATAGACCAATCATTTCATCTTTACTGATGGTATCGCTGAAAATCACTATACGATTCCAGTTTTCATTATTATCTATCTGTGATTGTGACTGATTGGATGGAATTGTTCGCACTAACAGGCCTGCGGCATGTTGCTCGGTGACTGATAACCATAGTCGCGTATTAAGCTGTTCTGATTGTTGAAAATAGCCTTCTAATGCTTGAGCGATATTGCCTTGACCAAAATCAACAATCCCTTGATACCTTTCATCTTTCGGACGTCCTGGTGTTGTTTGATTAGCATTACTAAGATTCGCCTCTATGGTAATGGCTAAATGACCCTTGCCAAACAAAGCAGATAACTGATCGGTGTCAGGTAAGGGATCACTATCCCAATTAGCGAGTCCACGCAAACTGCCGTTAGCAAACAATTGCACCACTAACAAAGTCATCGGGCCTTTACCCTGCAATTGCAGTATTAATGAGCCCTCAAATTTCACAGTCGCCCCCAACAGTACTGTTGCTGCCATTGCCTGACCTAATACATTGGCGACTATGGGAGGGTAATCATGACGTGAGAGTGCGTCCTGAAACGTTGAATCCAAATGAACATATTCACCACGGATCAATGTATTTTCAAAAGCAAAACGCTGTAACTGATCTTGATCAGGCATATTTAGCAATACCCCCTAAAACAATAGAACACACTATAAAGAGCTTACCCTCCAACACCCTCTCTCCCCACGCTATTGCTCTTATCAACTCTTATCAACTCAATATAAACCATTGAAAAATATTTTTATGGTTAACACCGTCTTTTATTCGAACTTTTGCTCTAGATTAGCTCTTAAGAGAGTTATCTTCAGTCAATATATCTCGTAAATATATTTTACGCTAACTTATCTTTGATAATTTTATTCACTTGCCCAGGATCAGCTTTACCTTTACTGGCTTTCATAACTTGGCCCACAAAGTAACCTAACAGCCTTTCATTTCCACCTTTATACTGCTCAACCTGAGTTGGGTTTGCCGCAATAATATCATCCACAATTTTTTCAACGGCATTGGAGTCAGTCATTGGCTTAAGATCATGCTTCTTGATCACTGTATCAGCATCCCCTTCTCCTGCCCACATGCCTTCAAATACTTTTTTGGCAATTTTACCTGTAATGGTCTTATCACCAATATATTTCACCATCACGCCAAGATCTTCAGCCGAAATGGGACTCTGTCTAATGTCGAGATTTTCTTTATTGAGCATGGCAGCAAAATCACCGTTCACCCAGTTAGCTGATAATTTAGGTTCGCCGGATACCTTACTCACTGTTTCATAATAAGCGGCTAACTCACGGCTAGACGTTAATATCGCAGCATCATATTCACTTAAGTCATAATCGGCAATAAAGCGTTTTTTCTTTTGATCGGGTAATTCAGGCAAAGTCTTACGAATAGACTCTATCAATGCGTCATCTAACTCTAGCGGTAACAAATCAGGGTCAGGAAAATAACGGTAATCGTTTGCTTCTTCTTTACTACGCATTGAGCGTGTTTCGTTTTTAAGTGCATCATACAAACGAGTTTCCTGAACGACTTTGCCACCATTCTCAATCACTTCAATTTGACGCTCGATTTCTATATTGATCGCTCGTTCGACAAAACGAAAAGAGTTAATATTTTTAAGTTCAGAACGCGTCCCCAGCTCTGTTTGCCCTTTAGGGCGAATGGAAACATTGGCGTCACATCGAAATGAGCCTTCCTGCATATTACCATCACAAATTTCAAGGTAACGAACCAGTGAATGAATCTTTTTCATATAAGCCACCGCTTCCTTGGCTGAACTCATATCAGGTTCTGATACAATTTCCAATAAGGGAGTGCCTGCTCTATTTAAATCAATCCCCGTCTGGTCATTAAATGCCTCATGATCAGATTTTCCTGCATCTTCCTCTAAATGTGCACGAGTCACACCCACTATCTTAGTGGAACCATCTTCTAGCTCAATTTCAAGCTCACCTATCCCTACAATAGGCAAATCAAACTGACTAATTTGGTAACCTTTGGGCAAATCTGGGTAAAAATAGTTTTTACGAGCAAATACTGATCGTTTGGTAATGTGAGCGCCAATCGCCAAACCGAACTTCACCGCCATAGTCACCACCCGCTCATTTAAGACAGGCAACATTCCAGGAAAACCCAGATCGACTGCACAAGCCTGAGTATTGGGCTTTTCACCATAAAGGGTCGATGCACTCGAAAATATCTTACTTTTGGTCGCCAGTTGAGCATGTATTTCCAAACCAATCACTGTTTCCCATTCCATCTTTATTACCTCAATTTTTCTTTGACAGTGAAACTGGTGTCACCTCACTAGGTCTGATTGGAAATAATCCCCAATCCTCTGTGAAGCTTGCCACTCTCACCTTTAACCAAACTAGTGCTCAGTCTTAACGACTCGCTGTATTGATATGCATCGCAATATCACTTAGTTTTCCAAAGAATTTTTTAGCCATATTCTTTAGGAAACTGCTCATGCCACTGAGTCACTTGTTGATATTGATGCGCCACATTTAGTAAGCGCTCTTCTTCAAAATAATTACCTATAATTTGCAACCCTGCAGGCAAACCATCGATAAATCCAGCCGGCACTGACATTCCAGGTAAGCCAGCCAGGTTTACAGCAATGGTATATATATCAGACAAATACATGGTCACAGGATCATCTGACTTTTCACCAATAGCAAAGGCCGTTGATGGGGAGGTAGGTCCCATAATGACATCTACTTTTTCATACGCTTTTTTGAAATCATCACTAATCAATCGTCGAATCTTTTGTGCCTTTAAATAATAGGCATCGTAATACCCTGCTGACAAGGCGTAAGCGCCTATCATAATACGGCGTTTTACTTCTGGCCCAAAACCTTCTGCGCGTGAACGCATATATAAATCTTCCAAATCTTTAGGTGCATCGCAACGATGGCCGTAACGTACACCGTCAAAGCGTGAGAGATTAGAGGAACATTCTGCAGGAGCGACTATATAGTAGGCTGGCACAGACAAACCTGAATTAGGCAGACTAATGTCTATTATTTCTGCGCCTAATTTTTTATATTCATCAATTGCTGCATGAACCAAATCACCCATTTTACTATCAAGACCTTCGCCAAAAAATTCCTTGGGTAGGCCAATCTTCAAACCTTTAATGGAGTTGCCTAGGGATTGACTATAGTTCGGCACAGGAGCATCAACACTAGTAGAGTCGCGTTTATCAAAACCTGCCATTACTTGTAACATGAAAGCGACATCTTTTGCGGAACGTCCAAATGCCCCCCCCTGATCAAGACTTGAGGCAAATGCAATCATGCCATAACGTGATACTCGACCATAAGTGGGTTTCAAACCAGTCACACCACAAAGTGCAGCAGGTTGACGAATTGAACCACCGGTATCAGTTCCAGAGGCAATGGGGGCGAAACGTGCAGCCACTGCTGCTGCCGAACCACCAGAAGAACCGCCGGGAACTCGGCTCTTATCCCACGGATTTTTGACATTTCCATAAAAACTGGTCTCATTTGATGAGCCCATAGCGAACTCATCCATATTGGTTTTACCCAACATTACCGCACCGGCATAATTCAACTGTTCTGTTACATGTGCATCATAAGGAGAAATAAAGTTATCCAGCATTTTTGAACCACAGCTTGTTTTAATACCCGCCGTACAAAATATGTCCTTGTGTGCATAAGGAATCCCGGTCAACTCAGTAGCCTTACCTGCTGCGAATTGTTGATCTGCTAACGTAGCTTGAGCCAGAGCCTGCTCATCACATGTGCTAATAAAGGTATTCAAATCTGAATCAAGTGAATTAATTCGATCTAAAAAATGTTGCGTTAATTCACTACTGGTAAATTTTCCGTCTTTTAGCCCTGCAGCCATGTCACTAATGGATAAATTATGCATTAACTTAAGTTCCTGATATTACGGCATTTTTTCGCCGATAACTCTCTACGTTCGACTAGTGTAATTTCTACTCTCTTAATATTACTGGTTTGAGTCTATTACTCAATCACTTTGGGGACCATATAAAGCCCCGCCACTATCTCTGGCGCAATTGCCTGAAATTCTTTACGTTGATCAGTTTCCAGCACTTCATCTGGACGTAAACGTTGCTGTTGATCCATTGGATGTGCCATCGGTAACACTGACTCTGTATCCACCGCAGACATTTGTTCTACTAAATTGAGAATATTATTAAGCTGTTTAGCATGCTCCGGCAAGTCAGATGCATCTACCGACAATCTCGCCAACAAGGCTATTTTTTCGACACTTTCATTATCCAACGACATTTTATGCTCCAATGATACGTTCAGCGGCGTGTAAATTATCACACTTATGATTATTGGTATACATATGCAGTTGCTTAATTCCTTGGCTAGGCTATTTTATTGAGTAAGCAGTTCAGACTTCACTGATCCGGAATGATTCATGCAGTGAAGGTTTGTTGGTCAAAGGCAATCATGCCAGTAACAAAAACAAACATTTATCATTCAATGTTACTTGCTCAATCAAGCAAGCGTTGTTAAAGTTACTAAATTAATAGGAATTTTATCAAAAGGCTTAATCAGGAAGATGTTTAGACGTATACGCGGAATTTTTTCAAATGATCTTTCAATAGATCTGGGAACAGCAAACACGCTAATCTACGTGCGCGGTGAAGGAATTGTACTTAATGAGCCTTCAGTTGTCGCAATTCGGCAAGATCGTGGTCCTGGTGGGCCTAAGTCAATTGCTGCGGTAGGTAACGAAGCCAAGTTAATGCTGGGCCGAACTCCAGGTAATATTACTACTATTCGTCCACTAATGGATGGTGTAATAGCCGACTTTACTGTCACGGAAAAAATGTTACAGCATTTTATCCACCGTGCTCATGAAACTAGATTTTTTAAACCTAGTCCACGTGTTTTAATTTGTGTTCCATGTGGATCGACCCAAGTCGAACGACGGGCAATAAAAGAATCTGCTGCAGGAGCTGGTGCAAGTGAAGTATTTTTAATTGAAGAACCGATGGCCGCCGCTATTGGAGCGAACATGCCAGTGCATGAAGCACGGGGTTCGATGGTACTTGATATTGGTGGTGGTACATCAGAAGTCGCTGTTTTATCACTGAATGGCATTGTCTATTCAGCATCAGTCAGGATTGGCGGCGTTAAGTTTGATGAAGCTATCATTAACTATGTTCGGCGTAACTATGGCACGCTGATTGGAGACGCAACAGCTGAAAAAGTTAAACATGAAATTGGCTCGGCGTTTCCTGGCAGTGAAGTGCGTGAAATGGAGGTTAAGGGGCGTAACCTTGCCGAAGGTGTTCCTCGTAGCTTTAGCCTGAACAGTAATGAAATTCTTGAAGCATTACAAGAACCACTCTCTGGCATTGTGGGAGCAGTAAAAACAGCGTTAGAACAAACACCTCCTGAACTAGGTGCTGATGTTGCAGAACGCGGCATAGTACTGACTGGTGGTGGTGCATTATTGCGTGATTTAGACCGCTTGATAATGGAAGAAACTGGATTACCAGTAGTGATTGCTGAAGACCCGCTTACCTGTGTCGCTCGTGGTGGTGGCCGTGCATTGGAAATGATCGATGATCATGGTGGTGATATTTTTACAGTTGACTAGTATTTCGTAGATACCACGTTACATGTGATACACCCAGCCCGTATATGTATGGAATCCAACAGTACAATCGGCACTATTGATAATAGCACTTTCTCTGTCATTTTACAGTTTCACCAAATGATAAGGGGAATTGATGTTATCAATTAAACGACTAAATAGAGAACTTTTGATTAAGGGCCACGGGAGTACTATCCAGTAAGGTTTGCGACTAAGTAAAGGTGTAACTAATAGCCAACTATTAGAAATATTCTTAACAGAATCAACAGACTACACTGCAATACCCTAATCACCACTTAATCAGCGTTTTCCTAACTATCAATATCCGTAAGCAATAGCAGAGAACGAAGAAATCATCACCTCCTTCGATCACTGACACTTATATATAGGAATCAGAGCCATTAAGCAGCTATTTACACAAGGCCAGTCACTAACAACAAGACTTACATTACTTGTTATGTTATCCGTCTTGCTCATGTGGGCAGACAGTAAAAAACACCTTCGCCAGTCAATTGCAGATGATGTTGTTGCCGTACTTTATAATCCCATTATTAAGTTCGTTCACTGGCCCAGCAAAAAAATAGAGTCTATTAAACAATCATTCGAAACCCCAGAAGAAATAAAAAAGAAACACACAGCATTAATCACTGAAAACAGAAATTTACGGCTACGAGTTAACAAGTTAGAGCTGCTTAAAATAAAAATTGTCAGTTATCAAAAATTATTACGTGCTTCACGTGAAATACGTGAAGATGTAAAATTGGCAGAAATATTTCATATTACGCTTGATCCTAAAAAACAATTAGTCAAAATTAATCTTGGGCGCACAAATTGTGTCATTGATGATCAACCCCTAATAGATGCTTATGGGGTCATGGGACAAGTAGTACGAGCACGTCCTTATGATTCTACTGTACGCTTGGTAACAGACCAAAATCATATTATGCATGTGCAATTCAAGCCCGACCCTAAAAACCCTCAGGAAGAAGGCATCCGAACACTGGCACGTGGCACAGGCAAATCTCGTTTAATAATACTGCCTTATTTACCCAAAAGCGCGGAAAGCAAAATTAACATAGGAGATGCTGTTATTACTTCAGGTCTTGGTGATATTTATCCTCATGGGTACCCTGTTGGAAAGGTGATCAAAATATTAAATCCTCCTGAATCTCGATTTATGCTTGCTTACGTAAAACCGTCTGCTCACCTTGACCGTACACGAGAGGCGCTGGTAGTGTGGACTGCAAAAGTCTATAAACGCATGAACTTGCAATTTAAAAAAGATGTTAATGCAGCCAGTCTCAACACAAAAAATAAAAAAAGCAAGAATGAAAAACCTGTGAAACGCGCCACAGTCTTTGGAGCAGCCATAAAATGCCAATAAATTCGCATAAAAATGGTCGTATAATAATACTCATGACCTTTATAATCGCCTTATCTTTATCTTTGCTAAAAATTGCAGGCTTGAGTGATTACAATCCTCCTTGGGCAATGATGGTAGTCATTTATTGGTGTCTTGCCATCCCTAACCGTGTTGGCATTGGCACTGCTTGGCTAGTAGGTTTATTTGTAGGATTCCCGGGAACATCTTTGTTAGGAGTGCATGCGCTTGCGTTTACCATCACAGCGTACATCACTTTGAGCTTATATCAACGTATTCGTATCAGCCCACCATTTCAACAAGCAATCACAATTTTCTGTTTATTATTGTTATATTCTTTACTCATTCATTGGTTTGATGGTTTTTCCGCTGAAAATCAGGACCGTACCTTTACGCGAGAATTCTTTTATCCGGCGTTGGTAGGGTTCATTTTATGGCCACTGCTATTTTTTATCTTGCGTGGTCTTCGTCGTCGTTTCAAAATTAGTTGACCTGAATTATGTCGAATTTTATAAACCTAAAAGACCAGGATATCGAAGCGCGAATATTTTTTCATCGTACCATCTGGATGCTGATATTTATTGTGATATTAATTGGTCTACTGATTAGCCAATTAATTAAACTGCAAATTGTTGAATACCAAAACTACACGACCCAATCCAAAGATAATTATATTCATGTAGAATCTGAACCTCCTAGCAGAGGATTGATATTTGATCGTAATGGTATAGTGCTAGCAGAAAATAAACCGGCTCTATCTTTACATATTATTCCAGAAAAAATTCGTTGTAGAGCACGTCGAAAACATAAACTATGTATTCGCGATTTATTTAAAGAACTGCGCTTGCACGTGACTCTTGATGAAAGAGATTTAGAAAAATTTTACGCTCTGTATAAGAAAAATCGACGCTACGCTAAGAATTTTATGCCGATTATTTTACGACAGAATCTGACCGAAGAAGAACAAGCGACTATCGCTGCAATCTCTCATCGCTTGCCAGGCGTTTATATTACCCCCAGTTTAAACCGTTATTACCCCTACCCTACTTCATTAGCGCATGTCATTGGTTATGTACGTGCAGCAGGTAAGAAAGAAGAAAGTCAATGGACCCCTGAAGAAAAGAAAAACTATGCCGGCACTACTCATATAGGTGTACAGGGTATCGAAAAGCAGTATGAAAAAATTCTTCATGGACGTGTGGGTAAAACAGAAGTGGAGCGTAACGTATACGGCCGAGTCGCAAAATCAAAGCCGTTACTAAAGCCAGTCGCCGGCAAAAATATTTACTTAACTATTGATATCAAATTGCAAACTATCGCTGAAAAAGCATTAGGTAAAAAGGCAGGCGCTGTGGTTGCTATTGATACTAAAACAGGACAAGTATTAGCCCTAGTCAGTAACCCTGGATTTAATCCTAATCTGTTTGTGACAGGGATATCTGTCGAAAATTATAAAAAATTGCAAAAACATCGTCAAAAACCCTTAAACGCTCGCGCCGTAATAGGCACTTACCCTCCAGGTTCCACTATTAAACCTTTTTATGGTTTAGGCAGCCTGGTTCATAAGCGTATGGAGCCTACAACTCCTATTATGTGCCGGGGAAAATACTTTTTGCCTGGCGTCAAAAGGCCTTGGCGTGATTGGAAAAAATCAGGTCATGGCAGCATGTCACTGGCCAAAGCAATTATGCGCTCTTGTGATGTCTATTTTTACGAACTGGCTAATCGCATGAAAATTGATCGTATTACTAAAACGTTAGCCATGTTTGGCTGGGGTTCAATAACGGGCATTGATATGCCTCAAGAAAAGAAAAAAAGAAATTTTTATGAGTTCCTGCCTAAAGGAACAATGTGGCAACCTGAAAAATTTTCGTGGAAAGGAAAATTTGTTTATGACCCTAAACAGCAAAAAAGTATTTGGATGGGTGAATACCGTGATGTAGGCGTGTTACCCTCACGTAAATGGAAAGCATGGCGATTTCGTCATCACGCTAATCCATGGGAGCGTAAGTGGTACCCTGGTGACACGATTAATGTAGGAATTGGACAAGGTAACGTCACAATAACACCTTTACAGCTTGCAGTAGCAACAGCCACTATGGCAAATCGAGGTAAACTGGTGATTCCTCATTTATTACGTTCAGTACAGCCTGCAGGCAGTAAAGAAATTATTTACTTAAACCCAGGCATTAAAAATGAAGATATCCCAGAATATAGTCTACCTCCAGCCTTTTTAGCTAAACAAGCATTACGTCAAAAAGCATTAAGTCAGGTCAAAGACTGGCAATGGGATATCATCCATAAAGGAATGATTGCAGTGATTCATGGTTGGAACGACTCAGGATGGGGTGGCACTGCTCGGCGTTTGATTAAAATCACCAAAAAACGTTTTAAAATTGCTGGCAAAACGGGAACTGCTCAGGTATTTAGCGTCCACAAAGACAGAACATATAAAAAATCAGAGCTTCCTGAACATTTATGGGATAACGCATTATTTATGGCTTTTGCACCCGCAAAAAATCCTCGCATTGCGATTGCAGTAGTGGTTGAACACGGCGGACATGGTGGTGCAGCAGCGGCCCCTGTCGCTGCAAAACTTATTAAGGCTTACTTAGCGGATTTGTTAGTTGACGATCCTAAAGATAAAACCAAGGATAAAGATAAAATCAAGAATAAAAGCAAGATAAAAAACAAGCCTAGGTCTGTGACTACACCAGCACATATAGTCAATAATGCCAAACCTAAGAAACGATCCACAAGACATTTGGCTAAGAAAAAATTAACCACACACTCCACCAGCAGTACTCGGAAGCCTAACATTAAGAAAACTAACACAAGACCGATTAATGTAAGAAGAAGCGTTAGAAAAACAGTGAGAGTAATTGATCGCTCTAGTACCGTTAAAAAATCTCCTGTAGTCATTAGGCGAGGCAGAGATACTGTAAAGCCTTTATCCAATATAGATCGTAAACGAAACCCTAATTCTGTCAGAACGCCGCGTAGAAGAAACAGAGTCTTGCCGCAGACTGATGCAGATACTCTTGATGGACTTCAATTATGAAAGCGCCAAGCAGACGCATAGGCGGTTATTCTCAAAACAATTCTTCTGTTCGCCAACTGTTAACAAATTTTCATATTGATGTACCATTATTTTTGTTGATTATCACTATACTTGGCTTAGGCTTATTCGTTTTATATAGTGCTAGTGCCGAAAACACTGTTAAGCTTTGGCGGCAAATTGCTTGGATATTTTTCGGTTTAGTGTCAATGTGGTTAACGGCAATGGTGCCACCATCGATATTAAAACGTTGGGCACCCATGATTTTTGTCATTAGTCTTGTACTACTATTAGTCGTATTGTCACCCATAGGCATTACTGTTAATCATGCACAGCGCTGGATCGGGTTTGATAGTTTACGGGTACAGCCGTCTGAATTTTTGAAAATAGTATTACCGTTGACCTTAGCATGGTTACTGTCAGAGGCGCGGATCCCTCTACGTATTGGCCCCTATCTTCTTGCTCTTATAGTGATCTCGCTTCCTGTTGGATTGGTCGCCATTGAACCTGATCTTGGCACCTCATTGCTCATTCTAATGTCGGGCTTTATTGTTATATTTCTTGCCGGACTACATTGGAAATTCATTGCTATCTCAATATTATTTTTGATTGGTGGTGGTATTTTATATTATCAATTTGCCATGCCTGATTATCAAAAATTGCGGATTGAAACTTTGTTTGATGGTGGCAAAGAAAAGAAACAACAAAAAGGAACTCACTGGCAATCGAACCAATCTAAAATAGCGATTGGATCTGGTGGAGTCTATGGCAAAGGCTATAGATCTGGCACTCAATCTCACCATGGGTTTTTACCTGAAGCAGACACAGACTTTATATTTGCAGTTATCTCTGAAGAATTTGGCCTGACAGGCGCGTTATTTTTGTTAATGTTATATCTACTGGTATTATTTAGAGGGTTATTAATTGCCACCTCAGCTCAAGATACATTTTCAAGGCTACTCGCAGGAACCATTAGCTTGATGTTTATGGTACATGTGGTTGTTAATATGTTGATGGTTTCAGGTAAAATCCCTGTCGTTGGATTACCTCTATCCCTCATCAGTCGTGGTGGTACAGCATTAATTACTACTATGGTTGGAATTGGAATATTGATGTCAATTCAAACCAATCGTAAACTTGTTTAACAAATTGATAGTGACTAGGTAAGGATTCATGTTGACTAGGTGAGGATTCATGTTGACTTGGTAAAACTTAATGACCAGGTGAAGCCGTCCTCCAATACTATTTTCTAGTCACGCGGTAAATACATCCCTGTACGCTCGGGTTCGGCATCCCTGCCTCACACGGACTAGAAAACAGTATTTATGGCCGACTTCCAGACACAGCCACATGAAACTAAGCCTCTGAAAATTATCACTACTCGCTAAATGAGACTAAGCTTCTGAGAATTATCACTACTCGCTAAATGAGACTAAGCTTCTGAGAATTATCACTACTCGCTAAATGAGACTAAGCTTCTGAGAATTGTCACTGTTAGCTAAATGAGGCTAAGCTTCTGAAAATTGTTACTGTTAGCTAAATGAGACTAAGCTTCTGAAAATTGTCACTGTTAGCTAAATGAGGCTAAGCTTCTGAAAATTGTTACTGTTAGCTAAATGAGACTAAGCTTCTGAAAATTATCACTGTTAGCTAAATGAGGCTAAGCTTCTGAAAACTGTCACTGTTAGCTAAATGAGGTTAAGTTTCTGAAAATTGTCACTACTAAATAGGCTAGCCCAAGACTTCATCACCTAATTCCGCAAAATAGAAATAGCACGCAGATTCCCTCGTTAACTGATCGTTTACGATACGATACCATACTTTAATTTTAGTGTCTGAAAATTACCCATAAATACTGGTATCAGAGGTCAGAGGTCAGAGGTCAGAGGTCAGAGGTCAGAGGTCAGAGGTCAGAGGTTTGTCAAACAACATCACACATTGTTCCCACATCACTGATAATTTTCGAGCGCCA